>PJEL010000456.1_pt1 | contig 47616 bp, 41 predicted proteins | sample 1853271 | NCBI WGS metagenome assembly PJEL01 (sample SAMN08108733, study PRJNA415343) | Invertebrate metagenome, whole genome shotgun sequencing project. | host: Globobulimina | place: Sweden: Gullmar Fjord | collected 2015-08
ACTATGTATCCCAGACTGGCTAAAAGCGCGGAACCTGATCCTAACTGAATTAAAGCCAGGAGAACGGCAGGCACGGCAGCAATAATTGATCCTATATTAGGAATATAATTCAGGAGAAAGGCCACAAGACCCCACAGTAACGCGTAGTCAACGCCCAATATGTAGAGCCATATCCAGATGATAATACCTGTTATCAGGCTGAAAAGTGTTTTTAAGGCAAGGTACCGGTTTACGCTTTCTACAAACCTGTTTAAATGGCCCAGTGATTTATCAGGATCATTCAGGGCGCTATTAAGCTTCAGGGAAAAGCCTGATGCCTCAAGAAGGATAAAAACGACCGTGAGCAGAATCATAAAAATATTTGTAAGCAGACCGCTTAATCCGGTCAATGCGCTGGCTGTTACACTAAATGCCTTTCCCGGATCAAGATAGTCCTTTATTGCATGCACTGATGTCTCTATCCCAAAACCATTCAGCCATAATAGAAGAGACGTCCATTTATCGGACAATCTTTCCTGGTAAACCGATATGGAGTTCGAAAAGTCGTTTACGGATGTACCTACAAATGTCGCAAGAAATATACCCGTTATAATTATTCCTGCAAGAATCAATAAAACTGCCAGGGCATTAGGTATCCCCTTCCGCTGCATCCAGTATAGTGGCGGTGAACATATGATCGCAATAAATATTGATAGAAGAAACGGTACCAGCATAGAAGAGGCTTCGCGCAAACCGGCAATCAGGATTACAAAACATGCCGCTGTAATTAAAAAACGACCCACTCCTGATATGTTACCCTTTTCTCCCATAGCATTTATCTCTTGAGTAAATATATTATCACTTCAGCCAGCTTTATTCAGTTTACCATGATGTATTAATTAAGGTGGGTATTTTCTCTACTTCCATACACCTTCAATTTGTGCAGAGCATTTAAAGCAGGCCCCATCTATTACTTTATTCGATGTGCTGTATCCGTACCTCTCAATAATCGGTTCTTTACAATTAACACAATAAGTATTTTCCACGCCTTCGCCCGGTACATTTCCGGTATATATATATTTAAGCCCTTTTTCAATTCCAATCGTCCGGATTCTCCTCAAGGTTTCGACCGGTGTTCTCGATTCGGACTGAAGTTTGTACGTCGGATAAAACTGGCTTACATGCCATGGGATTGAAAGATCTACGGATTTAATAAAATCTATAATTCCTGTAATGGTTTCATCCGAATCATTATAATTAGGAATAACCAGTGTTGTTATTTCAACCCAGACCCCCAGTTCCTTCATAAGTTTAATAGTATCCAGTACAGGTTCTAATCTGGCACCGCATATTTTTTTATAAAAATCGTTGTCACCTTTTAAATCAATATTATTCGCATCAAGAAACGGGGCAATGGCTCTGGTTGCCTCAGGCCCGGTATACCCATTGCTTACAAAAACATTCTTTATACCTCTCTGATGTGCAATACGTGCGCAATCGTAAGCAAATTCATAAAATATTGTGGGTTCAGTATATGTATAGGAAATACTTTTGCACCCTGCTCTTTCAGCTGCATCAACAACTTCCTCAGGAGTAACCGTTTCACCTGGGATATTGTCTCCTTCTTTCGGATACTGTGCGATTTCAAAGTTCTGGCAGTGGCTGCATCTGAAATTACATCCAACTGTTGAAATCGATAAAGAAGTTGAACCAGGATAAAAATGAAACAGGGGCTTTTTCTCAATAGGATCAACATTCATTGATACAATCTTCCCGTAAACAAGACTGTAAAGTGTACCCTCTCTGTTTTCCCTCACTGCACATTTGCCGCGCTTACCATCTGGAATAACACACCTGTGAGCGCAAAGAAAACAATGTACTTTCCTGTCTTCCTGTTTGTCATAAAACATTGCTTCTTTCATATGGCAAATTATATCACAAGCAGTAAAGAAGATATTAATTAGTACCCCTCTGCATCTCCCCTTGCAAAGGGGAGAATTCAATCCACCTCCTTACCAAGGAGGTGTCAGGGGAGGTTATGAATTATTAATGTTCTTTTTAGAACAACAATAGTATCTATTTTGGCAACAATAAAAGTGTTGCCAAAAAGTATTCTTATGTTCCATTTTTGTATTTTTTACTTGACAAGCTTTACTTAGTCATATAAATTAAATATATATGTTAGAAAAACTTTTTACATCAGGAATAAGAGCAGACATCATGTCCCTCTTATTCAACAACCCTGAAGAAAAGTTTTACGTAAGAGAGATTGCCAGACTTGTCAGTAAAAATCCTTCAGGAGTTAAAAGAGAACTCGACAAACTTCTTGAAATGGACCTTGTAATAACCGAACGAGAAGGCAATCTTAAATATTTCAACGTCAACAAAAACTCTCCACTGTTTCCTGAATTAAAGGGACTGATTGCAAAATCGCTGGGACTCCCCGGCGCGCTTAAATCAGTTTTAAAAGCAGCAGAAGCTAAAGCCGCTTTCATTCATGGACCATATTTAAACAATACAAAGCTTCCCTCTCTGGATTTATTTATTATAAGCGACTCAAATAATCTAAAGAAATCTCTTGGAGATGTCGAAAAAAGATTCGGTAGAAGAATTCATTTTACTATAATGGATCCTTCTGAATATAAAACAAAGAAAAAAACTGGAGACCGTAGTCTCAAGAAACTTTTAAATGCAAAACGTATTCTACTTTTAGGTAGATTATAAATATCTCCTTTTTATAGGAGAAGAAAGGGGGTAACTCAATATGGCCGCCAAAAAGAAAGCCGCTGCAAAGAAGAAAACTACGGCAAAGAAGAAAACTACTGCGAAAAAGAAAACTACTGCGAAGAAGAAAACTACCGCTAAGAAGAAAACTACTGCGAAGAAGAAAACCACAGCCAAGAAGAAAACCACAGCCAAGAAGAAAAAGAAATAACGAAATGAGATTATTTCTGAATTTATGCTGTCCCATGCGTTTAATGATGGGACAGCATTTTTTTTCAAACCTTCTTTGAAAATTGAATATAAACTAATTCAAACGTTTTTCACCGAATATGAGGTTTGGGAAGAGAGATCAAGCTTGGAATTTATTAAACCTGAACAGCAAGTCCTTCAGCTGGAGATGCAGTCATTGGATCGGAAACGATGTCCCAAGCCTTTCTGCATAAAAGAATTTTCCTGAGAAGCTTTATGTGCAAGCCATGTCCTGACTTATTTGCTATAATATGACCACAAATCGGCGCTCCTAAAAGTGACATATCGCCTATAGCATCAAGAATTTTATGCCTTACAAATTCATCTTTAAATCTTAGCTTACTTCCATTTATCACTTCTTTATCTCCCAGAACAATAGCATTGTCCAGCGAACCGCCCCGTGCAAGCCCTCTTGATCTTAATATTTCAACATCCTTCAGAAATCCAAATGTTCTCGCAGGTGCTATTTCGTTTATAAATCTCATTTCGGAGATATCTACACCTAACCTCTGTTCTCCAAAAGCAGGATGCGTATAGAAAAGGCGATACGTTATCCGTGTCCCTTCATATGGGGTCACAGCAATCTGCCTTGAACCCTCTGTTACAACAACAGGTTCCAGAATTTTGATATAAGACATGGTTTTGGCCTGTTTCACAATGCCTGTTTCCATAAGCTTAGAAACAAAGTGCAATGAACTTCCATCCATGATAGGTACTTCAGATCCATCAATCTCAGCATAAACATTATCAATACTCAGACCTGCAAAAGCAGCCATAAGATGCTCAATTGTTCCAATCTTAACGCCATCGGAAGAAATAGTTGTTGCAAAAGTAGTATCTGATACCGATTTCAGACTCGCCTTTATCCTGGTATTGGCTCTGTCTGTTCTGATAAATACAATACCTGTATCACAAGGCGCAGGCATGAGCTTCATATTGATTTTCTTACCGGAATGAAGACCCTGTCCGCTTATATATATTTCTTTTTTTATCGTATTTTGAAGTCGCATAACTAGGATTAAGTAGCAAATTAGATACCAAACAATATTATTCTTAAAAATCAAAGAGATACTATTTCAGCATGTATCAAAAATACATCTATTGTGTTTCTATTATACACAGTTCAGACTTCTCCCCCTACCACCATTTCGGGAATTCTGACCGTAGGCATTGCATCAGAAACCGGGACCCCCTGCCCGTCCTTTCCACAAGTACCTATTGCAAACCCAATGTCATTGCCTACCATATCAATCGATGTCAAAATGTCGGGGCCGTTGCCTATCAGAGTTGCTCCTCTTACTGGTTCGCCAAGCTTCCCTTTTTCTATTAAATACCCTTCTGATACTTCAAAAACGAATTCACCTGTCACAGTATTGACCTGTCCCCCACCCATCTTTTCAACAAAAAAACCATTATCAACCGATTGCAGAATTTTTTCAGGATTTTCTTCTCCAGCCGCAATAAATGTATTGCTCATTCTCGGAATCGGTCTATATTTATATGATTGTCTCCTGCCGTTCCCACTTGATTGAATTCCCTCTTTCAGTGCGGTCAATTTGTCATACATATATCCCTTGAGAATTCCCTTTTCTACAAGCACCGTTCTTTGTGAAACCGCACCTTCATCATCAAATCTGAAAGAACCTCGTTTATTAGGAAGTGTTGAATCATCAATAATAGTAACAAGAGGAGAGGCAATTTGCTGTCCAATCTTGTTTGTATATACTGAAAGTCCCTGTTGCACAAGATCGGCTTCCAACCCATGTCCAACAGCTTCATGTATCATGGTGCCTCCTGCCTTTGCAGATATAACAACCGGCATTCTACCCCCTGGAGCTTTCTTGGCGCTAAGCAATTCTACAGCTTTTTTAGCGGCCTTAACCGCAATGTCTTCGAAAGGCTTTTCATCGAAGAGTTCAAAACCCATCATGCCGCCGATAGGTTCATATCCTGTTTGCAGGAGATTACCTTCTGCTGCAACAACCTGAATAATGGCAAGTGTGTGTATACGCTCTTCTTCAGCAATAGCTCCATCAGAAGTTGCAATACAGACATTTCGTAAAGAATCCCTGTAAATCACAGATACCTGTTTGATTTTTGAACTAACTTTCTTGGCAGCTTTGTTTGCGTTTTCAAGTAACTCGATTTTTTTCTTAATATCAACATCATCAGGATTATGTATAATCTGAAAGTCAACAGAAGGACGGACTTTTCTTAAATCAAAAGAGAGTTCGCCCTTATGTTTCCCCTTAACAGCACTACTAACAGTATCAGCAATATTGAGCAAAGATTCTTCTGCAAAATCATTGCTGTATGCATACGCTGATTTACCACCGAAAATTACTCTTACCCCAATACCGTTTTCAACTCCTGTAAGAAATTTTTCTACCTTGTCATCTTCAAGTTGTATTGATAGTGGTTTCTCATATTCAATAAAAACATCGGCATAGTCACCACCGTTTGACAATGCCTTTTTAATTATCTTTTCCAGGAGATCATCAGATATTCTGTTCATTGGCCACCATATTTAGTATTTTTTTAAGGAGTTTATTATTTGCCCCCTTGAAACCCAGTACTCCAGAACCATATAATTAATCTTATTATTAATCATTAATGTACCAGAAGGAGGGGATCATGTCAAAAATAGGACTGATTGGGGGAAGCGGACTTTATGAAATCAAGGGATTTGTCTTAAAAAGCAAGAAAACGGTCAAAACACCGTTTGGAAAACCCTCTAACCAATATCTAATAGGAGAGATTAATAACACGGAAGTCATTTTCCTTCCACGTCACGGTGCAGGCCATAACATACCTCCCCACATGATTAATTACAGGGCAAATATATGGGGATTTAAAAAATTAGGAGTTGAGAGAATCATATCAATCAGCGCGGTAGGCGGGATTAAAAAAGGATTGAAACCCGGCGACATAGTCATCACAGACCAGATACTCGATATGACAAAAAACAGGGAATCCACGTTTTATAACGGTAAGGACGGTGTTGTTCACATTGACTTTACATACCCTTTTTGTCCTGAACTCAGAAAAATCCTTTTAAAAGCAGGTAAACACCTTAAAGTCACTATAAAGGACGGGGGTGCATATGTTGCAGTTGAAGGCCCTCGACTCGAAACTGCGTCCGAGATAAAGAGTTTCGCAATTCTTGGTGGTGATGTTGTCGGCATGACAGGCATGCCTGAGGCTTCACTGGCAAGAGAACTTGAAATTTGTTATTCAGGTCTCTCGGTAGTAGCAAATTATGCCGCGGGAATAAGCAAGAAAAAACTCACAGTACCGGAGGTCATGGAAGCAATGCATGCTTCAACGGAACATATCAAACGACTTCTAAAAGAGACCTTCAACCATCTTCCTGAAGAGAGGAAATGTCCGTGCGGTGCTGCACTAGAAGAAGCAAAAATATAACCTTAATACAGAATAATAAATGAGTGTTTTATTGTTCTTTTTTTATTTTTACAATTTACATTCCGAATAGCTAATCCAGTCAACAAGCTCTTTTCCGGTAAGAGGAAGACATAAGTGGTGTCCCTGGGCCCCGTCACATCCAAGTTTTTTTAGCATTTGCCAGGTTTCTTCTGTATTAACACCTTCCGCAATGACGCTGAGACACAAATTGTGCGCCAGATCAATAATTGAATGTACGATCATTGCATCACTTTTATCAGTGGTCATATTCATTACAAATGACTTGTCAATTTTAATCTCATCAACAGGCAATTCCTTAAGATATGCAAGTGATGAATATCCAGTGCCGAAATCATCAATAGAAAGCCGTATACCCAGAGCATCCAGTTTTTTTAAAACTTCCATGGCCCTTTTAGGATCCGCCATGACAGCGCTTTCAGTAATTTCAAATTCTATACGATTAGGGTCTACATTCCATTTCTCAATCAATCCTTCAACTTCTTCAGGAAAATTCGAATCAAGAAGGTTTTTGACAGACAGGTTTATTGAGAGATTTATATTCTGATCTATCCCTTCCCGGTACCACTCGACATATTGCTGGATACTCCTGTCAATTACCCACTTAGTCATCTGTTTTATTAAACCAGCTCTCTCTGCCATCGGAACAAATTCTTCAGGGGGTATATAACCATGTTCAGGATGGTTCCAGCGGGCCAGCGCCTCTACACCACTTACTTTTCCCGACTCAAAACATATTTTCGGATGATAATGAATCGACAATCCGTCTTCTTCAATAACACGGCGTAATTCATTAATACGGACAAGGTTCTGTAAACTGTGCTCATCGTTTTCAGCATTGTAAATGGAAAGTCCGGACTGTGCATTCTTTGCCACATACATCGCAACGTCAGCCCTCTGTAGAAGAGTACTGGCATCTTCACCATGTTCAGGAAAATAAACCATCCCTATACTCACTCCGACATAAAGATTATGCTCATTAATATCAAACGGTTTTTCCAGGGACCTCAATAATTTATGTGCTACTTCTTCTGCCTGTTCTTTATTTATGACCGGAAGCACTGCAGCAAATTCATCTCCCCCAAGACGCGCGAGTGTATCTGACTGTCTCATTGATTTTCTCAAGCGCTGCCCCACCTGTTTCAACATTATATCGCCGACATGATGTCCCAGTGTATCATTTATTTCTTTGAAGCGGTCAAGGTCCATCATAAGAAGGGCCAGCGGTTTCCCTTCTCGTTTACCCAAATATATAGCATGCTGCAGCCTGTCACGAAGAAGCGCCCTGTTTGGAAGATTCGTCAACGCATCGTGCATTGCCATATATTCGAGGGCCTCTGTCTGTTCTTTAATTTTCGTAATGTCCCTGACAAGACAAATTTCTTCTTCAAAAATATCAGGACAGTTTATATGAAAAATACGCCCCTGATTATTTATATCTGCAATTTCAATTTCTACGTCCCTTTCATCAGCTATCTCAAAGCAGGACAACCCCCCGCAAATTTTTACATATTCCTCCATCTGCTTATTAACAACAACGAGTCCATCCGCTGTCTTCTTAACAACCCCGACACCTACAGCCTCTGTAACAGACTGCAGCAACTCAAGCTGCCTTTCTTTTTGTTTCATTTCCATGTCCCTTTTTTCGAGCAGGAGTTTTTCTTCAGCTTCCTTCCTGATCAGGTCACGGGCCTCAAGCACCTCTTCTGTTAAAAGTTGAAAGCTTTCTTCAAGCGCATAAAGCTGATCGCCTTTCTGCAACTCTCTTGGCTGAACACCCAGTGTCTTTTCTGAAAAATCTGAAATACGCCGGGTCATGAGTTGTATACGCTTTGTGACCCAAAACATCAACAAGGCAAACGATATTATAAGAACAGGAAGACCTGCAATACGCAATTGTCGTTCAGATGAAGCAATGGACTTTATTAATGCATTGACCTCTTCCATTGAAATAAAAGAAGCGAATTTTATCGGTTGTTCAGAAGAACCATAATCAAAAAACTCCTGCCCAGTAACAAGATACCGCTTCTTGATTTCCTCCATTGGTGTATTGACCGGTATTTCCGTCAGGTTGCTGCTGGTTAAAATACGGGGATGCTCCTCTGTGGTCAGCAAGGCAGCTATTGAAGATGAAGAGACTATGGCCTTAGTGAGAAATATATCGTCGATAGGCGAGACCAGCATCAAAATGGCCTCTGCCTTTCCATGAGGCCCGATATATCTTTCAGATGCGACAAGATAAGGCTTTCCCTTGAAATTAGTAACATAGTTCTGACCATTGCTGTTTAATAACAGGTGCTCGGATGGCTTAATTAAAAACTCCGGCAACGCCTCTTCCTGCCGACCATAGTAGACTTCCCTCAGATTGCCACGATAATCCATAAGCATTGCAAAACGAGGGTGTATAAATGTCCGCATTACTGAAGATTTTGGAAACCAGCCGGGAGGTCGCTTATAAACTTCTATTTCAACTCTGCCCCTTTTGTCCCAGTTCTGTTTTTCAATATATTCACTGAATTTATTTTGTGATATAAAGAGATTGATCGAATGAAGATGCGCCTTTACATAGCGATCAAAGTTCAACCTGTCTTCCATCGCTTGTTTAGCAAGCCTCTCATTTAGCTGAGATAATAGTATTGTCTTTAAACTCTTTGTCTGTACAACATCAAATACTGCCCACATACCTCCCGCAACAATAACTGTTATTACCACCATCTTAAATGTCAGCGGCATCCGCTTGTGAAGACTTAGTATTATTCCGGCAAGTGATTTAAACATTCTTCTTATTTTCTTTCTTCTGTCTTACAAGCATAATCTCAATTTTTCATCTACAACTACGTTAATTGGAGTATTTTATTCTAATATAGTCTTTATTACTATTTCAGAAAATTTTAGCCTTAATAATTATTCAAATTTAAATCGCAAATATATGTATATTAACAATCGGCCTTTAAAACTAATAACTTTACGCCTCCATATATAATTCCATCAGACATATTACAATTTCTTTTCAAACCATATTGACACGGAACAGACAAATAGTTAATCTAGTATAAATGCTTGATATTTCATTAAAATATTTTCGTATTGTCAATTTTTTCATTTTAGCCACAATAGTAGTTTTTTCTCTTCTTCTAACACGAAGCATTATCAGCAGTTCCTTTTCCAACAAAAAGCCTGTCCAGTCAGCAAAAGACAATAAAATCAAACCCGTACCTCTTAAAAAACCAGATATTATGCATTACGCACCCATACTGGAAAAGAACCCTTTCGGACCTTCCCAAAAACTTCTTCCTATCTCTGTTAACCAGGAACATAAAGTACAGCAAACCCCGATCTCCGACCTCTCCTTGATAGGAACAGCTGTTGGTATTGAAAACCCGGGATACGCTATATTTATTGACAGATCAGGTTCTTCCGAAGGCGGAGAGGAAATCTTTGCTTTTGGTGATCAGGTATTCAATTACGGCAAGCTTGTAAAAATCGGCACTTCATCTGTTGAACTTGAAAGAGACTCAAGTATTTATTCCATTGCTATATTATATGAAGATACCGTTAGCAACAAGAAGATTTCCAGAAGGAAAAAACCTCTTTCTTCCAAGCGATCATCAAGAAAGTCATTTGCAAAAAAAATCAGTGATAGAGAGTATGTACTCGACAGCAGAAAAGTCCAGCAGTCACTTGAAAACCCCGAAAGGCTTTTGACTGATGCGAGACTTTTACCTGTAATAAAAAACGGCCGGCAGGAAGGATTCATTATAAGCGAAGTAGTGCCCGACGGGATGTATCACAGTCTTGGTCTTAAAAACGGCGATACCCTTCTAAAGATCAACGGACTTGAAATATCAAATCCCGAGGTCGCCATACAGGCCATGTCTGCATTAAAAGGTATGAGCAGTATTGAGCTTGATATCGTAAGAGACGGCACCAAGAGGACCCTTAATTATCAGATAAAGTAATTGACATTAAATAACTGATAACTGATAATTGATAAAAAACTGGCATAATAAGCAAAATTAATTTCAATTGAGGATTTGTTGAATGAAAACTATTAGATTTTTTATGATTTTATTACTTCTGTTTGTTTCTCATGTTTCAGCAGTCAATTCCTTTGCAACTGACGAAAGCAGCAGCGAAATGATCTCCTTCAATTTTATCGATGTTGAGATACCTACTGTTGTTAAATTCATCAGTGAGTTAACAGGTGACAACTTTGTTTATGATGAAAGGATCAAAGGAAATATTACAATAGTTGCTCCTACTAAACTTACTATTGAAGAATCTTTTTCGCTTTTCACTTCAGTATTAAGCCTAAAGGGATACACGATTATTCCATCCGGACCAAAAACCTACAAGATAATCCCATCTTCTATGGCAAAACAATCCGGCATTATATCGATTGACGATAAGCTCCCTATCAATGAGGCATATATAACAAAATTAATTTCAACAGAGCATATTAAGGCTCAAGATACACTTCAATTCCTCCGTCCCATTATCTCAAGAGACGGGCACATTTCAGTATTCAGCCCCCGCAATCTTATTCTTGTGGTTGATTCAGCCCTGAATATTGATAAGGTCATGTCCATATTGAATATAATAGACCAGCCATCTACCATAGAAGAAGAGGCTTCAATTAATGTGTATTTTCTGGAGCATGCGGATTCAACCGAGCTCTCAAAGGTGTTGCAGGGTGTAATAAAAGACCTTAAAGATGCCTTCAAAAAGACACGTGCAAATAAAAAGAGAAAGTCATCAAAAACAAATACGCCTGTCCTGAATGTCACTCCGGACAAAGCTACCAATTCTCTAATTATAGTTGCGCCCCCATCGGAATACAAAAAGATAGTCTCGGTTATCAAGACACTCGATAAGAAGAGAAAACAGGTTTTTGTAGAAGCCATGATTGTTGAGGCGTCCATGGGTAAATTAAAAGAACTCGGCACAAAATGGAGGGCAACGGCAAAAGATAGAGGTGATCCAAATTTAATAGGCGGATTCGGAAACGTTGATACAGGCTCATTACAACAAATAATGACTGGACTTTCAGGTTTTTCCGTCGGCGGAATGGGCAATTTTCTGACAGTTCCGGTCTCGACTATTTCAACTGACGGCACCATTTCAACACAGGACTTGACAGCCCCGGGATTTGCGGCACTTTTTAGTCTGAATTATTTTGAAGACGCGGTGAATGTCCTCTCTACTCCCCAGTTACTTACATCAGACAATGAAGAGGCAGAAATAGTTGTAGGTGAAAACGTCCCTTTTATTTCATCACGCGAACGGGACGCTACAACCACAAGTACAGTCCTGAACTCCATAGAGCGAAAAAATGTCGGTATAACACTCAGGATTACACCTCAGATTTCAGAGGGAGATTTTGTTAAACTCGATATCTTTCAGGAAATCTCAGCTGTCAAAGAAAGCACAGAAAACCTGCTCACCAGTGTAGGGCCTACGACCACAACACGTTCAACAAAAACATCGGTCATTGTCAAGGACGGTCATACAGTTGTAATAAGCGGACTAATGCAGGAAACGGAAAGAGTCGGGGTTGCGAAGACACCTTTTTTTGGAGATATCCCCTTCATTGGCTGGCTTTTCAAATTTAAGACTATCAATAAAGACAAAAAGAATCTTCTTATATTCCTCTCTCCCCATATAGTTAAAGAGGCACCCCAGCTTGCAAAGATAACAGAAGAGAAGCATAAACAATTCGTACAGAATGAAAAGTTCTATAAACAGGAAGAACTGCTGGTTAAATTCAAAGATAGCATCTCACCTGAAAAGGCAAGGAAGATAATATCTGAAAAAGGTGGTACCATCATAAAATACTTCGATAGTATAGGCACTTACCATATTAGACTTAAATCTAATCATGAAATCGAGGACGCTGTAAAAGAATTTGAATCACTACCGGAAGTTCAATATGCCGAACCTAATTATAAAGTAAAAATCCAGAGCAGATCGCAGCAGGTAAAATGATTCAACTTTAAATGATGGACACAATCAATAATATAAATGATGATGAAATAGAATTCTCCTTACTTAAGGACCTTCCCCTCTCCTTTGTAAAAGGCAATCTCTTTTTACCTTTATATATACATAAAAAAGAACTCCTGGGCGCTGTTTCTGACAATCGTGGGATTCTCGCTTTACGAGACTTTGCAAGGAGTCTGGACCTGAAACCGCATCCTGTTCAGGCAGAAGAAAAAGTTATCCTCGATGCCATAAACCGAATATACAGCCAGGCAAGCAGGGTAGATGAAGTAATGGGCGACATCAAAGGCGAAGACCTTTCGATGATCGCGACAGAATTTGAATCACAGCAGGACCTGCTCGAACTTACCGAAGACGCTCCGATCATACGCTTATTGAACGCCCTTTTAATGGAGGCTGTTAAAGAAAAAGCGAGTGATATACATATTGAACCTTATGAAAAGAAGATTGATGTACGTTTCAGGGTAGACGGCATCCTGAAAAAAGTACTCGGGCCGCCGAAGATCATACATGATGCCCTTATCTCAAGAATAAAAATAATTGCCGATCTAGACATAGCTGAAAAAAGGCTTCCACAGGACGGCAGGATTAAGCTGCTTGTCGGCGGAAAGAATATCGATATAAGGGTTTCGATCATACCTACAGCACTTGGAGAAAGAGCGGTCTTAAGACTCCTCGACAGGCAGTCGGGTGTCATGAGTCTCGAAATGCTCGGGCTTTCAAAATCAATATTAAACCCGTTATCAAACGCACTATCAAGGCAAAACGGAATAATACTCGTAACAGGTCCGACCGGATCAGGCAAAACAACTACCCTTTATGCTTCTCTTCTGAAACTTAACACTGAAGACCGTAACATCATCACAGTAGAAGACCCTGTAGAATATCAACTCAGCGGTATCGGCCAGATGCATATAAACCCGAAAATAGGACTTACATTTGCAGCTGGGCTACGGTCCATTTTAAGGCAGGACCCTGACATTATGATGGTAGGTGAAATAAGAGACAAAGAGACTGCAGAAATCGCGGTACACGCGTCTCTTACCGGTCACCTGGTCCTCAGCACACTACATACAAACGATGCCCCCAGTGCTGTTACAAGACTTGTTGATATGGGAATCGAACCTTTTCTGGTAGCATCTTCACTTATCTGTATTCTTGCACAGAGGCTTGTGAGAGTAATCTGTCCTCATTGCAAAGAGTCTTATACACCTTCAAAAGAAGAGTCTGATTTTCTCGGGCCTGAAAATACTCCCGATAAACTATACAGGGGAAAAGGTTGTGAGAAATGTCTTGAAAAGGGCTACCTGGGCAGATCGGGGATTTACGAACTCCTTGAAATAACACCGCTTGTAAGATCAATGATTGTTGAAAACAAAGACGCTCAAGCGATAAAGACCGCAATAATGAGCGAAGGGTTTGAATCTTTACATATTAACGCAATCCAAAAAATCATAACAGGGACCACTACAATTGAAGAAGTATTGCGGGTTACACAAAAGGACATTGAAATATAATTACTACAAATAACAAATGACAAGCACCAAATTACAAATAAATTCCAAAATTCAAAGTTGCATTTGTTTGAAAATTGATATTTGATATTTATTTGTAATTTGTTATTTGCATTTTGGAATTTGTCTTTAAAACTATGCCTGAATTTAAATACAGAGGATATAATCAGACAGGTTCATTGACCGAGGGAATTATTGAGGCTGACGGTCAGAAAGACGCTGCCCTGAGATTAAAAACAAAAGGGGTCTTTCCAAAAGAGATCGTCGAATCCATTTCTGATCAAAAAAATTCTTTTTTACCTGCCAAAAAGTTCTCACCACTTGTCCTGGCAGGAATAACGAGACAGTTATCAATTCTGATATCTTCCGGTGTCCCTTTGATAGATGCTATAAGTTCGATCTCAGCAGAACAGAATAGTAACTGGAGAAAGGTCTTAATTGGCCTTAAGGATGGTCTTGCCAGTGGTTCAACTCTCTCACGGGCAATGCAGACATACCCGGAGATCTTTCCTGATTATTACAGTGGTATGATTTCAGCCGGTGAAAATAGCGGTAAGCTAACAGATGTCCTTCTCAAGCTGGCCGATTATCTTGAAAAAGAATTAATCATAAAGAACAAAGTAAAAACAGCCCTTATTTATCCGATTTTCATGTTATGTGTAAGCGTGGCGATCGTAGTTTTCCTCTTTACATTTGTTATTCCCAAGATAACAGTAATCTTTGAAGACTCCGCTGCTACTCTGCCGTTTATAACGGTTGTATTAATCTGGGTCAGCTCCGCCTTCAAGAAATTCTGGTGGCTCATTCCGATTCTGGCACTGGTCATCCCGGTACTTATCAGAAAGCTCAAGGAAACAAAGAAAGAACTTATAGATTCAGTATTAATCAAAGAACCTACGGGCATATTAATGGGGCTTTACATGCTCCGTTTCACCATGACTATGGGCTTTCTGCTTTCAGGCGGCCTACCGATTCTTAATTCAATGCAGTTGACCGCCAAGGCAATTGGAAACGCAGTCCTTGAAAGCAGAGTTATGAGGGCACTTGAGTTAGTGACACAGGGAGCAAAGCTCTCTTCCAGTCTCGAAGGGTTCCCCCCTACTCTTCTTCAGATAATTGCAACCGGTGAGCAGACGGGAAAACTTGCGAGTGTTCTGGAAAAAACAGCCGGTTCTTACGAAGCTGAATTCGACAGGAAGCTCTCCAGGGTAATCAGCCTGCTGGAACCATCACTAATTTTAATAATGGGTCTGGTTGTAGGGGTAATTGTAGTAGCAGTCCTCCTGCCTATATTTGAGTTAAATCAGATGATGCAATAAGGATAGAATATGTTAAAGAGAAATAACGGTTTCACGCTGATCGAAATGATGGTCGTAATGATAATTATTGGAATACTTGCTGCACTGGTAACTCCACGTCTTATGAACAGGGCTGCAAAAGCCAAAGTCACTGATGCAACAATCCAAATAAAGAATTTTGAGACAGCTTTAAAGCTCTTTAAAATGGACAATGGGACATACCCATCAACTGAACAGGGACTTGAGGCCCTAATATCAATACCTGAAGAAGGCGAAATACCTGAAAACTACAAGCCCGGTGGATACATCGATAAAAAAAGAATTGAACCCGATCCATGGGGCCATGCATATATCTACATCTCCCCCGGCGAAGACTATGATTACGAGATTATATCTTACGGAGCTGACGGAGAAACTGACGGAGAAGGTAATGACGCCGACATTTCGAATTGGGACATTTAATAATACATTCAAAAATCAACATTCAATATTCAAAGAGCGGAATAGTAGTGGGTTTACTCTTTTTGAGTTAATCATTGTTATCTTTATTATTTCACTTACTACCGCTTTGATAATGCCTTCTTTCTGGGACACGGGAGACCGGGCGCTTAAAAGGGAGGCAAAACAAATAGCAGGTACTTTACGATATATTTATGATGAGGCTGCGGGGAAAAAGAAGCCCTTTGTTTTAACGTTCAATATCGATAAAGGTTTGTATACTTTTAAAAGTGACAATGAAACTCGCAGCTATATATTAAAGGGCAATGTAATGTTCAAGAGCATTTCCGTGCCTTCACTCGGCAATATCCCTAAAGGAGAGCTGATAATGGAAGTCGGGCCTCTCGGCCCCGCTGAACCTTTGACCGTACATCTCTTAAACGATGAGCGCGAGTATACCGTTATTTTTAACCATATTAATGGCAGGGCCAGAATATATGAAGGGCACATGGTCTTGAAATGAAATTAGAAAAAGTCGATAAAGCTGGATTTACCCTTCTTGAGATCATGATCGCTCTTGCTATCATAGGCATAACTGTTACAGTTGTCCTTAGTAGTGTCAATTTTCACACGAACATAATGTACGAAAACACAATTACAACACAGCTATATCAACTCGCCAAAGAAAAAATGTTCGATCTCGAAAAAACCGCAACACCGTCTAGTGGTATTTTTGAGCAACATAAAGGCTACACGTTTGAAAATACTGCCGTCGGAATGGAAGGATCGTACATAGTTAAATTAAAAACAGTTGTCAAAGGCAACGAGAAGGAAGTAGTCCTGAACATGCTCAAAATAAAGAGGTCCGGGCAATGATCAAAAAAAACGGCTTCACTCTCATTGAAGTCCTTATCAGTCTAACACTCTTGAGCGTAGTGCTTGGGGCTGTCTATGGTTCTTTCTTTACGGTACAGCGGGCGGTTAGTCGGTTTGATGATGTTTCATTAAAGTATCATGAAGCCAGGAGCGCACTTGATATTATTAGACGGGAGATTGAGGGTTCTTTTTTTGATGAAAACAGTAATGGCAATACCAAGAACAGGACATTCTTCAAGATTATAGACAAGGACAATTTCGGCAAGAGCACTTCCATTATGAATTTCACAGCTTACTCATTCAAGGGCTTTTCATCTAATTCGATCTCATATTTTGTAAGAGAGAATAACGGTCGGTTAGACCTTTTCAAAACCGCATCACCTGCCGCTATTGACATCCCTGGATACACTATTGATGTCATGGAAGGAATAGAGAGTTTCAGCGTTGAAACGCTTTTTAATAATAAATGGGTCAAAACTTGGGATTCAACAGATATTGAGAAACGGCCAGACACCGTTAAGGTGAGTATAGAATTCAACGACAATGGGAAAATAATCAAACTTACAGAGTACGCCAGACCAATGTCAGGGAGAAGGCTCTGAAACAGTTAACCATGGACCATTATCAATCGCCAATTAAAAACCAGAGGGGCTCCGCATTAATTATAACGCTTCTAATTGTATCCCTACTCGTCGGTCTTGTAGTTAATTTCATTCATGATACCTATATTGACTCGGCTTCACTCTCTAACTGGTCCAATGCACAGAAGGCATCCCTTATCGCTAAATCAGGCCTGACTCTCAGTTCTAATTTCCTCAAAAGGCTACCCGGTTTTCCTACCACAACGACGCGTGAGACAGTAATTCCGGTATTTTTTGATTTTGGCCCGGGCAGTAATTTAATCATAAAAGCTGAAGATGAAAGCTCCAAATTCAATATAAACAGCTTAAGATTTCAAAAAGGAACTATTGACACAGATGCATTAACACTCTTGCAAAAGATGTTCGAATCTCTTAAGATTAATCCTGATGTTGCACTGGCAATTGCTGACTGGATGGATACTGATCTTGATCCAAGACTCCCCAATTCTGAAAACACTTCAAAAAACTTATCTTTATGGAGTCTGGATGAGTTAAAGTTAATAGATGAAATAGACGAAGAAACATTTAATAAAATAAGTCCCTATTTAAAAGTACACGGAGACAACACTATAAACATCAACACTGCGGAACTACCTGTACTCATCAGTTTACATAAGGATATGACTGAAGCTCTGGCTAATACAATTATTGAGCATAGAGAGAATGCACCTTTTACAGATCCTGGACATGTTCAGAGACTGTCAGGTTTTGGTTCTATTGGAATAGAAATAAAGAATAATATTACTGTAAGAGGAACCAATTTCAGAATTACAGCCATAGCAACAATCAATGAAATAACAAGGATAATTGAAACAGTAATGGATACATCAATGAATATATATTTCTGGAGAGAGGCGTAGCATGAATACCGGATTTATCGACTGGACAGAAAACAACCTCAATTTCTACCTGTTTGAAAAAAGTGGAAGTCAGTACAAACTGATTGACAGCCAGTCATTCGACATTGAAGGACAACCAGTACCTGAAACTCTCGATGGTATCCCAAAAGAGGGAATAGAGAATATACATATCAGCGTCCCTTCCAACCTGTTAACTATAAGGGAACAAAGCTTCCCTTTCTCAGACAAAGCCAAAATTAACGAGACACTCCCTTATGAACTGGAAGGGGTTCTACTTGGCAGCACCGGTGATTACACCATAGACCACATTGATATCGATTCTGAAGATAATATCAGCAATGTATTGGCTGTTTGTATAGAGAAGTCAAAGCTCAATGAAATCATAGACACATTCTCTGCAGTCGGGCTCGATCCCAAAATAGTCACATCACTTGACCTGCGTATTTCAAAAGGAAATACTGAAGAACTTTTCAATGCTCCTGTTTCAGACACTACAATAAGGTCAGAAGCTGCAGGAAAAGAAATTCTCGGACCCTCTGTAAATCTCAGGCAAGAGGAGTTGGCTTATACCGGCGACTTAGTCAAATTCAAAAAGAGTTTTCGCGTAACAGCAGCGCTTGTACTTATATTGCTGATTATTGCAGGTGCAAACACATCTATGGAATTATTTAATCTAAATAAAGAGCATGATTTCCTTTCTCATGAAATGGTGAAGATATACCAGAGTGTATTTCCCAAAGACAGGAAAATAGTAGATGTCAAAAGGCAGTTCAAAGGTAAATTGAATGTCCTGAAAAAGAATAACGCAGCTTTCACAAGTATCCCGGCACTCAACATACTTCGTGACATTGCATCTAAAATGGAGACCAGCGGCATCACCCTTCATGAATTCAGCGCTGACGGCAAGAACATAATTATCAAAGGCACCGCTAATTCATTTGAAGATGTTGATTCTTTCAAATCCTCCCTCTCACAATCATTTCTTAAAGCAAAAGTAACGGATTCAGACGCCTCTGCAGATAAGAAGATCAATTTCAGTATCACCATGCAGGAGAAGAGCGCATGAATACATTGTTCAGGAAAATAGTATTATTCGACAAAACATCTTCAGTCATTATAGTTGCAATAGTACTAGCCGTTGTCTTTAACGTTATGGGATTCATCTATTCCAATGACCTTAAGAAAAGCAACGACACTCTGCGTCCTGAAATATCTGATATGCAGGCACTGGCTAATGAGGCTATGCAGATAAAAAGGACCGTTCAGTCAAAGGAAAAACAGGCATTACTCAGAAGATCCTCAGGTGTTGTCTCGACCCTGGAACAGATTCTCAAGGTCCTGGATATGAAGGCCAAAGTAATCAAACCACTTGATAAAAAGAAAGTAGAAGGGTTCATCGAAGAGAATGCCGAGCTTGTAATTGATGATACTGACCTCAATCATATAGTCAACCTTCTTTATAAACTGAAAGTATCGCCATCTCCGATCAAGATTAAATCTGCCTCCTTAAAAACCACATTTGAAGACCCTGATAAATTCATACTGAGACTCTCACTTTCTCTGATGAGCAAAGGATAAGACATTCCATTAAGATGTTTAAGTTAAGGAATATATTATATCCAATAATCGGCATCCCCCTCTTCATTCTCCTTGTATGGTTTATAGCAGTTCCAACAGATCTTATTCATGAACAGATTGAAGAGGCAATAGCAAACACAGGAAATACCAATATAGATGTAGCTGTTAATGGGCTAAGCAAAGGGCTTTTGTTAAGCCTTCACTCCGATACAATTGACCTTATCGTAAATAAGGAACCCGCATTACAAATTGAGGACCTGGCATTCAGCTTTTCTCCGTCTGACTTATTTAATGGAGAGGTCGTTTTTGATATAGACGGTAAGGTAGCAAATGGAGATATTAATGGGGAGTTAAAACTCCCTGCATGGGGAAACATAGTAATAGAGAACGCTCAGCTCAACGCTGTCCCGTACCTGACAAGATTCGGTATAAACATTAGCGGAAACGTTTTTTCAGATATTACCATTAAGGACGAAACAATAAAGGTCAAATTCGAAATACCGGACTTACGTATAGGTGACGCTTCAACAATTATCCCGCTTCTGAATACATTCCGTAAATTGCAGGGTTCTTTATCGATATATGGTAATACAGTTACAATCGATGCAATAAGTCTTGAGGGAGATAAAGGCCATGCAAGACTGAAAGGCAAGATTGTAAACAGGACCATGGACCTTTCACTCGAAATCATGCCCATTAAGGAAAAGATCACTGTCATGGAATCAATGATCATAGGGAAGTATATTATTTCACCCGGGTATTACGTTGTACCAATCAAAGGCCCTCTGCCATAAACTGACATAAATACCAAACAACAAAACTTAAATAACAAATAAGCACCAATGAACAAATTTCAATAAAAAAAATGGTGACAACATGTATACATGTTATCACCATGAGAGGTAATCCCTTGCGCTATTCTCCCTTCATTTAAAATGGTATCGCAAAATTAAGACTGGCGGAATCATTATCTACTGTAAAATACGGGATCACATAGTCATTTCCCGAATAGACCCTGTATGTATTTACAAGTGTCTTTGCCAAAGCTACCGAAAAGATTGCGTCTTTGGAAAGACCCGTTTCCTGTTGAATCGAAACAGGATCATGAAATGCATGCCCGTCAGTTAAATAGTAAGCATATACACAATACCAGACAAAATCCGTCCCGCTGAAAAGCAGCAATGATTTATTGTACGTTGTCGGGTTTTTCCTGTACTGCTTCAATGCATGCTCAAATGTGATATCTGCAAAGAACTCTCCTCCCATATGATATGAGAGTTTTGATTCAGGTTCAATCTCGGTAACTGAGCTTGTTCCGAGAAAAAAACTACCGTTCTGTTTCTGGAAGAAATTTATGTCCCTTCCCTTTGCTCCAACATGACCGGCCACTATATCATGACCAAATTCGTGAGCAGTAAGGTTTGTCAGAAATGCCGCTCCGATTTGAAACACATCGCTAAAACTTGAAGGCAGTCCCATGGCAAATCCAGGTGCATTTTTATTATTTCTTGAAAATTCAAAAGTCAGATCATTCACCAATGCATCGGGAGTATTTCTTTCGTTTAAATATGACCTGAAGGAATTGTTTGTCGCAATGATTTCATCATCATGTTTAAACTCATTTTTTAGAGAGATATACTCTTTTCTGTCAAGACTGTAATATGTTGGGGATTCGGTTTTGGATTCCTCCTTATTTAATGAATCCTGTCTTTCAACACTATCATGGTCGATTGATAATTTAGCCATGATCATATATTCAGGATTATTGTCACTTGCGTAAGAGGAAGATAAAGATACTACAAACAAAGATATAAGGATTAAAACTAAACTAACGGTCTTCTTATTCATCATTCACCTCCAGTTTTTCTCAGCCTTAGAACTATTCGCCTGAACTGGAAGCAAATGTTTCTTCGGCAACCCGGCTGTCCTGCTTTTTTTCAGGACCCGTGGCTTTGTGCCCCATGGTTACCCATGGTTTACCCTTTCAAAAACTCTGTCTTATGTGTTTACACTCACAATAAAATGCAAGTTTTGTACCAATAGCAGTTTACTTTAATTACATTGACTTATCATTTATTTAATTGTTTATTTTCTTTACATATTGACCAGTGTGTCAAACTTTGTCACTTTACGGTGGTAATTACTAAATTCTTTCCTATATAATTAATTGAAGCACCCCTAACTCTTTAAAATTAATGTCAAATAAGAAATACATACAAAAAACCCTGGATCTTGCATCAAAAGGAAAGGGAAAGACGAGTCCCAATCCTTTGGTGGGAGCAGTACTTGTCAAAGGCAATAAAATCATTGCGCAGGGTTATCACAAAAAGGCCGGGACCCCGCATGCAGAAGTTATTGCGATTAAAAAGGCAGGTAAAATGGCAAAGGGGTCAACACTCTATGTTAGCCTTGAACCCTGCTGCCATACAGATAAACTCACCCCACCCTGCACCAGCTTAATTATTGAATCAGGGATTAAAAAAGTTGTTGTGGCAATGACCGATCCAAATCCTAAAGTTGCCGGTAAGGGACTCAAAGAACTTCGAAAAGCCGGAATTGAGACTGAAACAGGAATACTGGAAAACGAGGCCAAAAAGTTGAACGAAGTTTTTTCCAAATTCATTATTAAGAATGAACCCTTTGTCATCCTTAAGATCGCACAGAGCCTTGATGGTAAAATCGCGACGTCAAAAGGCGAATCCCAATGGATTACCGGTCCGGATGCAAGGGAACGAGTACATAGTCTGCGAAACGATATTGATGCGCTCCTTGTTGGAATCGGTACTGTACAAAAAGATAATCCTTCCCTTGATTGTCGTATGAAAAATGGCGTAAACCCTTTCAGGGTAATTGTTGACAGCTCTCTGAAAATACCTCTCAAATCCAAGGTGCTTGGTTATGGTGACAATAAGACAATTATTGCCACTACCGGCAGGACGGATAAAAAGAAGATCAATAAATTAGTTTCTATGGGCGCCATAGTGCTGGTTGTTAAGGAAAAGGCTGGCAGGGTCAGTTTAAAGCATCTTATGAAAGCGCTTGCCGGACTGAAGATTACCAGTGTCATGATAGAAGGAGGTTCATCTATCGCTGCTTCCGCGATTTCTGAGAAAATAGTGGATAAGGTAATGTTTTTTGTTGCTCCGAAGATAATCGGTGGTGATGATTCGTATTCTTCTATTGGGGGGAAGTCTCCTGCCAGGTTGAAGAAGGCACTGCAGCTTATTGATTTCAGGGCGGTTAAGTATGGGGATGATGTGTTGCTTGAAGGATATCCTAATTATTAGTTAGTGTGGTCCACGGGTTATACGCACTATGGTCCAGGTGCCAAAAAGCGATTAGCCCAAATGTTCAGGTTTGCCCCGTCATCCTGAAACCACACCGCCATAGCATTGCCATTGCCATCTGTCCCCAGCTGAGGTTCTGTTGCATTGCCATCATTGTCAGTTTCGATCAGACTGGCTGTCCCCCAACCCAACCCCATTATATAGCGATTGGCCCAGATGTTATATCGGTAACTATCATGTTGGTGCCATACTGCTACAGCATTACCAATGCTGTCGAACGCAAGTTGCGACATAAACGCATCACCGGCATTATTAGTCTCTATCAACTCGGCTATGCCCCAACCCGTGCCAACCAGATAGCGATTGGCCCAAATATTGGAACGCGTCCCGTCTGACTGACTCCATACTGCAATCGCATTGCCACTGTCATCGACTGCTACCTGGGCAGCAGAGGCGCTTCCATTGTCCTCTGTTTCTATTAACTCGGCACTACCCCAACCTGTACCAATCACATATCGATTGGCCATTATATTGGAACGCACTCCATCATGATTACGCCACACCGCTACGGCATTGCCACTAGCATCCACAGCCACCTTCACACTCCCCACAGAGCCTGTATTATCCGATTCAATCAACTCCGGTGTACCCCAGCCTGTACCTGCCACATAGCGGTTGGCCCAGGCGTTATCACGCGCGCCGTCATATTGGTTCCAGACTGCTATGGCATTGCCACTGTCATCGACTGACACTTGCGCACCCCAGGCACTGCCGGCATTGTCCGTCTCGATTAATTCTGCAGTACCCCATCCCGAATTGACCACATAGCGGTTGGCCCATATGTTGTCACGTGTACCATCGGTTTGATTCCATACTGCCACGGCATTGCCGCTGTCATCGACTGTCACCTGCGGTACCCAGGCGCTGCCTGTATTATCTGTCTCTATCAGTACGGGACCTTCCCAGCCCACACCAGCTTTGTAGCGATTGGCCCAAATATCGTTACGCCCACCATCTTTGTGCCGCCATACCACGATTGCATCGCCATCTGTATTCATTGCAATGCTTGGCGAACTGGCGCCATCACCCGGGGCAACGCCAACAGCCGGACCTATCAACTCGACATTGCCCCATCCAACCAATGGTATATATCTGTTTACCCAGACATTGTTGCGTACTCCGTCCCATTGAAGCCACACTGCAATGGAATCGCCATTACTTGCAACAGCCACCTCAGGCCGATTGGCATTAGATGTGTTATCTGTTTCGATCACCTCAGCTACCAGCCAACCGCCATTACAGACAAAATTGGTCTCGCTGATCTCGCCGGGACCAAGTGTGCCGCTGCTATCATTGTCGATACCTGTATCAATTCGAAAACCACCATTAAAACAGTTCACGCCTGCTGGCTCATCCGCAATATCAACAAGAACAACCGGATCAGCACTTTCATTCGCTTCATCAGAATTTACATTCTCTTCATTAGAACTTGCATTTGTTCCACCAGAACTACCACATGCAGTTAGAAATAGAGCGATAATAAATACAGAAATCCAGGTAAGTATTGAAGAAATAAATGATGGTAATTTCATGCCCAAATCCATTAATAAAATTTAGATTCAATCTACGCGTTTACTTATAATTGAGAAGTAATGCTTTTTAGTTATTAATTATAGCTGTAAAACAGCTGATCTGGCAATGTTTTTCTGTGGAACACTATCCCTTAGAAGGGATGGAAATTCAGTGCAGTTTTTCTACTAAACTTCCTTCTGCTTTAACGGCTTGATTTTCTTTAATGCCTGGGATTCATTTAGTCTTGCTTTATAATAAATACCTGCGCAACTGAAGGTTTATCTAGAAATCTTCAGAAACTCCCCAAGCAACATTTCTCCCGGGGGTGTCGGCTCTCTATGTGTTGGTATCCTAACCATTGGATACCTCCTTACCATGTTTATTGGTAAAAGTGTAACCTATGTACCCAGAAGATTGTGTTACCTATGTCCCCGTTCGTTCATTTGTCTTTTTTTTCTGTTATGAACATCAAATAAGACAATCTAACTAGTTGATTTACTAGCAAGGTTATGGCGTCCTTTTTGCTACCACAAATATAAAATATAAAACAATGACGTCTGCTATAAGATGAGGTAAAACATGAAAATACCAGTCGCCTCTTTCAAGTCGTTTTAAAGCTGCTTTAAATACTTCTTCAGACACTTGCTGAGGTAATTGATAAGCTTTATTACTCATAGCGCTTACTACTTTAGAAAGGCTTAAAGATGTTTTGTACAATCCTGATATATTGAACGCATTAAATATAAGAACTCCTAAACCGATGCCCATTCTTTTTTGTTTTGGCCATGCATTCTCTCGAGAAAATATCCATCCTATAACTCCAGCTGTCCAAGCAACATAAAACTGCCAAAACGTTATTATTTGATCATGTAATTTAAATGCTATTCCCAAATCATCCATTTATTTCCTCTGATAACAAACTGAGTGATGCGTGCCCTTGAAGACCATAACATGCAATAAACCAATTGGAAAACCAGATAATTTAGTCAAGCTCAAAAAGTGTTATCTGGTACGCATTCACCTCTAGTGAGTGGTTAGTCAAATCTTATTTAAGGAACTAATAGCTCTCTTTTTCCATTTGAATTTATCCACTTTGGAATTCTAAATCCACTTGCTAAATAGTTTTGTGATTTTCGAACTATCTCCTGTTCACTAATAGCTTGTTGAGAATTAGTGTTCCAATAAAATATCATTCCATTTTTTAAATTGTTGTTTATTTGCTTACTGATTCCTTCGTGTTTTGGCATATTTTGTAAAATTAGTTCTGAATATTCTTTGAATTTAAGTAATGCAAATGCATTTTCTCTCAGAATATCTCTAGATGTGTTTGTTTCCAATGTAAGAATGGCAAGATAAATAATCGAATTTGCTACATCAGCCGTAACATTAAATAAATGATAGTCCAACTGAACAATAAAGTCATCATAGTAATTAATCCAGTCAATAGAATTTGATATAGATTTATTTTGCATGTCAGCATTCAACAGTGCGCTCGATATTTGACTTGGATATCTCTGAAAGTGATTGTTAATGTGTTCAAGAAATTCATTGGATACTTGCACTCTAGTAAATATATTGTGCCTTTTGCACTCAGCAAATATTTTTTCAATATCATGAGAATACAATAGGTTTTTTATTTTACGTTGTTGATCTTCTGATAAAACCTCCACTAGACTTGCTTTCATTATTGTTTCAATAGCATAACCGAGCATTATGCCAGCCCCGTGAAAATTGCCTACCATATGGAGCAGTCTACCAGCATGATAATAGTCAAATCTAATTGATCTATATTGTTCTCTTTTAGCTGATGTATTCATATTTATTTGATATGTTGGCTAACAGATATTAGTTTGCAGCAATAATAACTTATTATGCTTGCTGCAAACTAATTCCGAACCTTTTAAGTCGTACAGGTTTCTTTATCATTCATGTTTTATATAATTATCCCCTTGTGCATTGAGCCCTCTTCAACAACTTTCTCTGGTAGGTATAAACATAAGATTACATCAAAACATATTGAAAATCAATGAATAATCACCTATCTCAGTTATCGCGTTAACAGATTCAACTAATTATAATTGCCATAATAACAGGAAGGGTCAACATTGAAACAAGCACATGTACGGTTATGATGTTTGCCATCAGGCGGCTGTCCCCTCCAAGCTGCTTGGCCAGGATAAAGGACATTGGGGAACCAGGAAGTGCTGCGAACAGTACTGCTACGGCTGTTGCAGCAATACTTAAATTCATCACCTGAGAAGCGGCCCACATGATTGCGGGAAGTACGAGAAGTTTTAACATACAATTTATGACCAGCACTTTTCCGTCAGCCCTTATAGCCGTGACATGAAGCCCGGCACCGAGTGCCAGCAGCCCAATAGGCAGTGAAGCGCGGCCAAAGAGTGATAATGTATCGCTAACAGTACTATGTAATCCAATACCGGAAGTATTTAGTACAATGCCTGCTATACAGGAGATTATCAACGGGTTACGGGTAATCCCGGATATCAAGGCCCGCCAATTCCTATTTTTAGATTCGTCAAAGCCGATCAACACAGTTACGCATAGAAGATTGATAAGAGGGATCAACACTGCAATCGCCACTGCAGCCAATGCCAGTCCCTCTTCACCAAACAGGGCAAGTGCAGCAGACAGGCCGACATAAGTATTAAAGCGGATGCTCCCCTGAAAAAAGGAAGTAAATGCCTTTGCCCCGTATGTACGCCAGGGCCGCATGAGAAATACCAGACCGGTCATGGCCAGGACAGCTGCATAGAGTGCTGTTACCATAGGAACAAATGCCTGCAGGTCTAGAGGGACTGTTGCGATCTTCTGCAGGAGAAGCGCTGGGAAGAGGACATAATATGTTATGCGTTCTGCATACGACCAGAATTCGTCTCCTGGAAAGCGGAATTTTTTGAAGACATAGCCGGATAGGATGACGATGAAAATCGGTATGAGGGCGCCTAGAATGGAGGTATTAAAATGCATATGTTTTTATACAGTGGGGTCGCCCCACTCATTATTCGATTCTAACCATACAGCGGCACCCCTACGCCAGGGTACATTACGTTTGAATATGTTGCAGATTTAATCTGTATTACCATATTCCCAAATAGCTCAGGCCAGGGAGTATCACTAGCGTCAGCCTCATATCTTTCAGTATGTTTGTTTTCCATCCATTCCCTGCCCTTTTCACTTTCGATGAGGTAATCATCAACTTGTATGAGTTTTCCATAAATTTCTAACGCCATTCGTTCTCTTGTCAGCTGATCGCGCGGAGCTGGTATCGATCCATGAATTATAAAATATTTTCGAAATGGTTCAGACCAATCATCTTTCACTTGCCACTGAATGCCGGGAAGTTTCGATTCCAGGAGATTTTTAAGCGCAGGCCCAATATCTGATTGACTTTCAATTCGTATAGTCGAATTGATCAATGGTTCCACCACAAATGCACGGACCAAACGTATTTTCTCAAGATCTGAGTCATCATGGTAATCAAGATCATATAGGGCTTCGACTGAGTACCTCCTCCCTAAATGCTTTCGCATAGAACTGACAGGGCGAAATCTGCCGAGCAGAGCTCCTATACTTCCAGTATCAGCAAACCTGATGTTGAGAGGTGCTTTGTATCCCATAATTTCCTTTATTGGAAAACGCTGAATTAACCGATGCTATCTTGAATAATAATAGCATGCAAAAAACTGATTGACAACAAATACAATATTATTGCCAGATCAGGTTTTTTTCTGATATGATTAGAGCTGGGCAAAAGCGATTTCTTATCAGTTTATAAAAACATTCTCAAATAGTACGACTATTATTAATTCATCACTCTTAATAGTCAACTAACTGAATTTATTTATTTTTTAAATGAATATTATTAACCTTCATAAATATAACCAGGTGATTACACTATGAAAAGACGATATATACCACTCTCTATTCTTACAGCATTGGCACTATTATTCACAGGCTGCAACTTGCTTGGTGGCAGTGGTTCAAGTAACAATAGCAGCATTACTCAACCTAAGACGATTAGCATATTGATCAGCGGAGAGGTAATTGATGCGGTTACCGACGAACCTATTGGACTCGATTCTGATGCAGAGGCTATCTTAACAGTTTTTCGCGACGGCACTCAGTCTCAAGAAACCACTGACCTTGAAGGTAATGCATCAAGCCAATTCACACTGGAGGATGGTGTTTTCAGCTTTGCATTGGCTAATACAACCGCGCTTCCTATTGAACTTAATTTGGTCGCAGAATCTACAGGCTATTTTAGTGGCGGCAGTCTGGTTGTTATTGATCAGGACGGTGAATATGATGTGGCAATTAAACTTGTGCCTATAACAACAGAAGCTGGTGCTGCAGCAGGTATAGAACAGCAGAAAACAAATATCAGCAGCAGCGTTGATGGAAATGGTCTGATCACAGCCCAGGTTACTGTTGCCACCGATAGCACAGCAAATTCAGATGGCGGCACCTTGAGTGTAAATATACCTGCTGGTGTTGAAATGCTTGACAGTAATGGTGCACCAGTGACTGGTGACGTGAATATTGAGGTTGCCTACTTCACTAATGATATCGACGCGTCAACTACCGGGGCATCTGCGTTGGATTCCTTCCCTGGTGGACTGGAAGCAAATGTAGAAGAGAATGGAGTATCCACTGAAGGCATATTTGCCAGTGGTGGATTTGCCGCCATCGAGATCAGTGATCAATCAGGTAATAGCGTATCAGAGTTAAACACGTCAGGTGACGCTGTTGCAGTGACCATGTCTATACCTGCGGGAACAGTCAATCCTGACACCGGAGTTGCAGTGATAGCTGGAGACGTTATTCCTATCTGGAGTTATAACCAGAGCACAGGAAAGTGGAGTTCTGTAAGTCAGGGCCAGTTGGGAGCATTGGACGTCGCTACCAATACCTACCCCGTAAGTTTTGAAATCACCCATCTTTCATATTATAATCTGGACTGGCGCTGGAATCGCAATCAGCTCTGCTCAAGGACCAACAGCTTTAGGATAGTAGACGAACAGGGTAGTCTGATTGAGTTTCCGGTAAAGTTTATTGTGCAGGCAGTAAGTACTGGTTACCGCAAGACAAAAAAGTTCTACTTTTCTCCCAGAAATCCTGGTGAATTTTCTCTTGGCAGGGCACCGCGTACCAGCGTAACTATAGATGTGCTTTTTGAGTCGAATTCTATTGCCAATGGCAGTGGCACGAATGGTGTAGTGGAAGTAGACGATCTCTGTGATATGCCAGATGGCTTTGAAATACCTGTGAGCATCCCCGAAATTGAGTTTGTCGATGTCGAGATCACAGTTAATCATGTTTGTTCAAATAATTCTTCAATTATTACACCCGTACCCTCAAATTCCATCTATGTACGCAAATCCGGAAGCGGACACGATGGCTTCTGGGTGACAACTGGAACAGATGGCAAGGCAACACTTGGAGGGCTAGAGGCTAATAGCGTATATCGCCTCTGGATTGCAGAACGCAGGCCCGGGGTACGTGGCTATAAGCGGGAAAATATCACAGCCACAGGATCACCAGTAACAATCAACCTTAATGTAAGCTGCAATGGCAGCGCAACAGGCGGATCCGGTTCAGGAGAATAGTGGTACAGTGGCGAACGGGGGCTAATAATTTCATCTTGATGCAATCGTTGAAACTGATGTTTTTAGGCCTCTTTTGTCTTACCTTTGCAGGTGCTGTCTCTGCTGAAACGAACAGCACTTTAAAGAATCCTGACAGCAGTTCAGCAAGGGCAAGTACCTCTTTAAACTATCAGGGAATCAGTGGCGGTCTTAATATTCCTTCTGCATATGTGCTTGATGTTGGTAAGGTCCAATTTCTTTATAGCAATCAATTAGAGCTTGGATCAAGTTATGTAGATGGTCATAATTATCATATCGGATTTGGTTTACTGCCAAACCTTGAATTAACAGGTCGTATCGCCACAGAAACCAATCATGACAACCTCTTTCAAAACCCTGGCATTCGTGATCTGTCAGCCAATATAAAGTGGAAGATTCCCCGCAATTCATACCGTAATCTTGTGGTCCTTAGCAATTTCGACTTCGCTTTAGGCATACAAGACTTAGGTGGTGAGTCTAGCTATTTCAAAGCAGTCTATGGGGTTGCCAGCTATGCCAGAGATAAACTTACATATCATGTTGGATTCGGCAAGAGTGACAGCTTAGCAGACAGGATGGATGGTGCTTTTGCGGGCCTGGAGTACCGCCCAAAACCCTATCTCCGTTTTCATCTTGAAACTGAAGATAGAGATTCATTTGCCTACGGTCTGACTCTTACTAATTCTTTTCCAATCCTGCCAATTGATTGGCATCTGTCTGTCTCTGAATTTACCCATAAATCAGTAGACAATCCTTTTTTCTCTTTTGGTTTCTCTATGCCCTTAAGTGGCACGAGAGGAGAGTTGCGCCGTTCAGGAATTAATAGAGTTTTAGACCAGCACGTTTTACAGGAACATGGCCCAGAGAAAGCTGAAACAAATAAACGATTGACAGATTCCAGCATCCCCTCTGTTACAAAATCAAAGTTAATAAAATTACTGAAGGACCAGGGTTTTGAAGATGTAGAAGTTAGTGAATTCCCAAACAGACTGTCAGTCAGTTTTGAAAATAATGTATTTAATAGCAATGAGATAGATGCCATTGGCGTTGCACTAGGTTTGTCATCAACCCTCGCCCAAAGCAACTTTAAAAAAACCCATCTTACTCTTAATAACTTTGGGATACCTGTCCTTAAGCTGGAGATCGATAATCAGGAATATCAACATTATTTGACCGGAGAAAAAAGTACTGCAAGTATAAAAAGTCTGGAAGTAGCTAATGGAAACATTACCAGTTTTTTTAAACAATCGTTATTCAGTGAACAATCCTTTGTTCCGCGTATTATGTTTCATCCTGCAATCAACTCTGCTATTGCAACAGAATATGGTGTACTTGATTACTCACTTGCGCTTAGGACCAATGTGCAATTGCCATTGTGGCGGGGCAATGTTATTGAGACAGCATATGATATTCCACTGGCAAACAGTCAGGATTACAAGCGTGGTTATGTTTTTGGTGAGCAACGCCATAAAGCGGGAATTCGAAATCTTCTTTGGCATCAGGCCTTGCCCTTAGGCAGTGGTATTTTATCTCAATTGAGTGCTGGCAAGATCCGTCGTGATTATCATGGTGGAATAGGCGCTATATATTGGCAGCCCGGGCCTGGCTGGCATCGCTTCAGTATAAGAGCGGGAGAATTTAGAGCAGACCAAAGTGATCAGTCCAAACGCTTCTCCGTTGCCCGCTATCGCTACTACTGGTCAAAACATGATATGTCAGTTGAGCTTTCCGCAGGAAAATACTGGTTGCAGGATAAAGGCTTTAAAATTGAGAGTCACCACTATTTTGGCGATACCACCGTTTCACTCATTTTCATTGACACCGACTATCAACTGGCGGGGATAGCTATATCTTTGCCCTTGACCGCAAGAAAAGATATGAAACCTGGATATGTGCAGCTAAAGGGAAGTGAACACTGGCGATATAGTGTTCTTACAAGGGTAAACAACTCAGTAAACACATTAAATGAGGGATTGGCTGACGAACCTATGCCTGCACATAACTTGCAACGAAGTTACTATAATAATGACCGGCTTGGGGAGAGTTATATTGGCATGCATAGAAAACGTATGAAGGAGGCGTTTATAAACTATGTCCCAATGCTTAAAGAGTAGCTCCTCTCAGCGTTAACGATCACCTGGGCTATACAAACCATAAACACTAGAAACAATAGAGTGCCTCTGGGGTAAGTGTTCCCCAAGTATTAATTTACATCAAACAGTCCCTTCCTCAATTTCCCATCAGTCTCAATAATCTTCTCCGCATCATCTCCAGTCAAATCCCACGAATAACTCCCGGTAGCGTTTCTCTTCAATTTGATCTTCACAGGTTTCTTCGGTCTCATGTCCCTTATCTCAGGCTGCTGTGTAAAAACCGCCTTCTGCTCTCCCCTGCTGTCCGTACATGCCTGCACAGGCAAAAATAACAGCACAATTAAAAACGCAAAAATACAATTAAATTTAGCCATAGTCCCCCCTTTGTAAAAAACGTTCCAGTCGTTCCAGTCGTTTCAATCGTTCAAACGGTTCAAACTGCTTAAACGATTCAAGCGATTGGAGCTATTAATTAATAACTTTTGTATCTGTTTGTTATCGGAAAACGCCTGTCCTTCCCAAACGCCCTCGGTGTTATCTTTACCCCAGGAGGTGCCTGTCTCCTTTTGTATTCAGAATGATCAATCATCGATATGACCCTCTGGGCGCATTCAATCTCACAACCTAGTTCCAATATTTCCTCAAAACTCTTATCTTCTTCCACATACGCCTTTATAATAGGGTCCAGCAAAGAATACGGAGGAAGGGAATCAGAATCCTTCTGGTCCGGTTTAAGCTCGGCTGTAGGTTCTTTCCATAATATCCGGCCTGGTATCAGTTCTCTGCCTGCCTTTTTATTCCTCCATTCAGATATCTTATATACTATCGTCTTTGGCACGTCTTTAATGACCGCAAATCCACCCGCCATGTCACCGTACAAGGTAGCATATCCAACACTCATCTCGGACTTGTTCCCTGTTGTAAGGACCATCCATCCGAATTTATTCGAAAAGGCCATCAATATATTACCCCTGATCCTTGCCTGCAGATTCTCTTCAGTAATATCAACTTTCTGTCCCTTAAAATGCTTGGCAAGAGATTTATTGTAAGAACCGAACAAATCGTCGATTGGAACAGTATGAAATTTAATTCCAAGATTTTTAGCATGGACAGACGCATCTTCATAACTCTCTTTTGAAGTAAACTTTGAAGGCATGAAAATGCCGCAGACATTTTCCTTCCCGAGTGCGTCAACCGCAATCGTTGCTGTCAGCGCCGAATCTATTCCACCGCTCATCCCGATGACCACACCCTTGAATCCGCTCTTTAAGACATAATCTTTAGTGCCCAGCAGGAGTGCGCCGTATATTTCCTCTTCAACTGAAAGAGGTCTGTTTTTCTTTTTTCGTACCCCTGTTTTCTTCTCTTTAATCTCAACAAACGGTATTTTTACTTTTCCAGTAAACTTATCCTTTTCAAGGAGTGATTTCAACTCAACTCTTTTCTTCGCAGACAATTGCCCCTTTTTCTTCCCAAGCTCAATGTCAACAACAATCAATTCCTCATCAAACTGTTTCGCCCTGATAGTGGTCTCGCCCTTATCATCCGCTACAAAACTTCCACCATCAAATACAAGCTCATCCTGTCCTCCGACCATATTCACATAAACGATTGATGTCTTGCACTCCCTGGCATGTCTCCTGACCATATCTTCCCTGAAAGACGCCTTACCCGCGTGAAACGGTGATGCATTGATATTTACAATCAGGTCAGCCCCCATCAACGCCTGGACCTCTACCGGGCCCTTGTCCGTCCATATATCCTCACATATATTGACTCCGATATTAATTCCCGCAAAATTATAAACAGGGAATCTCTTACCTTCAATAAAGTAACGGTGCTCATCAAACACACCGTAATTAGGTAAATTTATTTTGTGGTAAACATCAACGGTCATGTTGTTTGATACTATTGCAGCTGCATTATACAGCCCTTCTATACGGTCTATGAAACCCACAACTACAGTAATATCTTTTGAGGCCTTTTCGATCTCCTTAAGGGCATCAATATTGTCCTGAATAAAATGTGGTTTCATCAGGAGGTCTTCAGGAGGGTACCCGGTTACCGCGAGTTCGGGGAATATGACAATATCTGCTTTTTTAGTCCTTGCCTTTTTTATGTAAGATACTATTTTCTTAACATTGCCTTCTATATCACCGACTGTAGGATTAATCTGTGCCAGCGCCGCTCTTATCTTCCTCAATTAATTTCCTCACATTCAATTATTTCCATGATTAATAATAATTGAACCGCCCAAACAGTTCAAGTTACCTCTGTCATTACTCTTAATTTCTACCATAATATCTTGTTGACTCAGAATATTGTAATATATATAATTCTACTATTCATATGATTTTCAGTATAATAACGAGGAGCAAAAATGACTTATAATAAAATTAACTGTTTTATACTATTCATTATTATAATATTCACAGCCGACTTTTCCTCAGCATCCTTCCAAACATCAGATTCATATCCAAAGGCCGATAAGCCGGGGATATCCAGGGAATCAGTAAACTTCCTGACAAAGACCGGTCAGGCAATGGCTGAAATAGCTGAATTAGTAAAGCCCTCAATAGTTAACATTTCAACTGTCAAGACTGAGAAAGTAATGGGCGAACAACCTTCCCCATTCCTGAACGATCCTTTCTTTAAGAAATTCTTCGGTAACGATTTAAGACATAAGGAGGCCCCGAGAGAACGGAAATCAACCAGTCTCGGCTCAGGAGTTATTGTCTCATCTGACGGATATATTCTTACCAACAACCATGTTGTGAAAAATGCTGATAAAATCAAAGTTCTCCTCTCGAACAAGAGGGAGTTTAAAGGCACAATTGTAGGCAGTGATCCCAAGACAGACTTGTCAGTCATAAAAATAGAGGCCGAAAACCTGTCCGCTATAACAATAGGTAATTCAGATAAACTAAGAGTAGGCGAACTGGTACTTGCAATCGGCAATCCCTTTGGTCTCAATCAGACAATTACCATGGGTATTGTCAGCACTGTGGGGAGAGCAAACGTAGGCATTGCCGACTATGAAGATTTTATTCAGACAGATGCAGCAATAAACCCCGGCAATTCCGGCGGCGCTCTCGTAAATGTTAAAGGTGAAATTGTCGGTATAAATACAGATATCTTCAGCACTACCGGCGGCTATCAGGGAATAGGTTTTGCGATTCCAAGCAATATGGCCAAAATCGTCATGGAAAGCCTGATATATAAAGGCAAGGTCATCAGGGGCTGGTTAGGTGTATCAATCCAGTCAATAACACCGGAACTCGCCCAGCAGTTCGGTCTTGAAAGCGACCACGGGATTCTCGTAGCTGACGTTATTGAAAACAGCCCGTCCGAAGCGGCCGGACTTATGCGCGGTGATGTAATAATGGAATTCAATGGAAAACTGATAGACGAACCCTATAATCTCAGGAACATTGTTGCGAGCACGTCTCCGGGGCAGGAAATAGAACTAAAGGTCATAAGGGATGGTGAAACTGCCTCGCTGACTGTTACAATCGGTGAGCTTCCTGAAGATATAAAGGACATCCCTTCTGAATTCAAGAACGCGCTCAAAGGAGTTAATGTTCAGAAAATAATTCCTGATATGTATTCTCAGTTGGACCTCCCCGAAAGAATAAGAGGTGTAGTTGTTACAGATATCGAAGATGGCAGCCCTGCTGAATCGTCACTCTTCCCGGGTGATGTGATTCTTGAGATAAACAGGAAGGCCATATCGAATGTCGATGATTACGAAGCTGTAGTATCAAAGATAGAGTCGGATAAAGACATTTTACTGCTTATTTTCCGCAGCGGGTCAACTATTTTTGTTACAATCAGCGTAGATTAATACTCTTTTCAATACACCTTCAAGATTAGTTTATCCAATTCATCATGCGTCATCCCTGCAACTCCAAGCGGCCGGACAGTGCTATCGTGACAATCAGATCCACCGGTTACCAATAAACCATATTTTTCAGACCATGCAAGGAGCACCTCTTCAAGCTCTTGTGTGTGAGCAGGATAATAGACTTCGATTCCATCAATACCAACAATGTTTTTATCGATAAATTCAGGCAGCAACTGCTCAACAGTCTCTATGGGGGGTAAAACTTCCTTGTAATGGCTCGTACCTGGAAAGGAACCGGCTGCAGGATGTGAAAGGACTTTTACTACTGGATATTGTTCAAAGAAAGGCCTTAAAAGTAGCGGATCTATACCGGAAGGGATATATGCTGGACTCTTATTGCCTATAAGAATGTCAATTGTCTCTTTTTCTTTAATGTTATGATCTTCTGAAAGGGCCAGTGCGAAATGACGGCGTGAAATATTAATACCATGAGATTGAATTTCATCTACTGTCAGTGGCCGTGTCAGTAATGGATCCTTTCCTTCAGGACCAAACTCCCGGTTGATCGCATTAACACGGTCTTTAACAAGATTTATACCCCTTCCCTTTCCAACTATACTCATCAATTTCTCCCGAAATTCAGAGTCTTTCAAATAAACCTCCGGGAAATACAAAAGCAGGTGAAGAGAGCCGACAAATATCTCACGTTTAAATCTCAAGGTCACTTCTATTCCGGGTACCACGGAAATCCCTGCTAGATGTCCGGCCTCCAAAGCTTCATCAAGTCCGGCTATACTGTCATGATCAGTAAGGCCTATTGCCTTGAGGCCGATATCCCGGCCCTTCATTACTAATTCAGCAGGAGTATATTCTCCATCAGAGGCTGTACTATGATTATGCAGATCAGCGATGATTTTGCGATTTTTCAATTCAAGGACCCTTAGATAATTACAAATTTATTTTTTTCTGCTTCCTATCATCTTTATAACATCAAGTAGAGGTATGCTGTATTTTTTTGCGATCTTCCTGCAGTCTTCATATTCTACAGACATTTTATTACTTTTTTTATCAACTTCCGAAAGCTTCAGATTTATTTTACCGAACTCTGTTTCTACTGTTTTAATCTGCCGTTTAAGCACTCTTCTTCCTGTACGGTAAAAACGGAGCCCTATACTTGTTGTTTCCTTAAATATAATATCCATGAGTGCTGCTTTTTTATCCTGACTGCAAAGCACCGTCAGCTTAATCCCCGGCCTCCCCTTTTTCATGATTATCTGTGTCAGGAATACATCAAGAGCACCAGTCTTAAATAACCTTTCCATAACATATTCATAGACCTGAGGATTCATATCATCTATATTTGTCTCAATCACATCTACTTCATCATTAGTCTCTTTAGCGGTCTCTGCTTTCTGACCGATCAACAAACGGAGTATATTGGGTTGTTTTTTAAAGTTCTTTGTTCCAGCGCCTATGCCGGTCTTTTTTATCTGCATATCAGGGAGTGGACCAAATCCGGAAGCAAGTGAAGAAATGAGGACAGCACCAGTAGGTGTAGTAAGCTCGAATGATACATCAGAAGAATAAACCGGAATCCCTTTCAATAATTCGACTGACGCAGGTGAAGGCACGGGTAACAGACCGTGTTCGGTCATGATATTTCCACTTCCTACATTAATTTTTGAAGCATAAACCTTATCAATCCCTAAGATGTCAAGGCCAATCAATGTACCAAAGATGTCGACAATACAATCAACAGCGCCAAGCTCATGAAGATGGATCCTGTCATACCTCCCGCCATGCACCCTGGCCTCTGCCTCAAAAAGCCTCCTGAAAACACTAAGGCCTTTCTGTTTAATTTCTTTAGAAAGCGTAGATGCCGCAACTATCTTTTCTATATCTTTCCACTTTTTGAATTTTGAATCTTGATTTTTTGAATTTATTAGAACGTCTACCTTAGTAGCCTTAAATCCCGCCCTCTTCACCCTCTTAACATCTAGAACATACCCCTTAACCGAAAGCCGCGCCAACTCATTTCTCAACTTTTCAATTGGCAACCCAGCATCTACAAGAGCACCCAGAGTCATGTCCCCGCTTATACCTGAAAAACAATCAAAATATGCTATCATTTCCGTTGTCCGTTTATCGTTGACCATTTACGGACAGGTCAACAAATTTATCTTATGCGCAAGCACTCCTGCACCAAAGCCATTATCAATGTTCATTACAGCTATACCAGGCACACAGGAGTTAAGCATCGCAAATAGTGCAGTAATACCGCCGAGGCTTGTACCGTATCCGACTGATGTTGGAACAGCAATTATTGTTTTGTCAGTCATACCGCCGATCACCGAGGGGAGTGCGCCCTCCATTCCTGCTGAAACGATTAAAACATTTGCATCATCAAGTATTGTTTTCGCATTTAAAAGTCTGTGCAGTCCGGCTACCCCAACATCATAAACAGCTTCCGCCCTGCTGCCGAGAAATGATGCTGTAGCCAATGCCTCCTCAGCTACAGATATGTCTGAAGTGCCGGCACAAATAACAGCTATCTTCCCTTTTTTCCCTGTTGGTTCACCCGACATTATTACACCTGACTTTTCATAAAATTTAGATTTCATTTTATGTTTTTTACACAATGTGCTTATGTCACGATATATGGTCTTCGTCGCTTTTGTGATCAAAAGTTTTCCGCTTTTCCTGAGCATAGCGTCAGCAATCACTTTCACATCTTTTCGTTCCTTGCCAGCTGCAAAGATCACTTCAGGAATCCCATGCCTCAATTCCCTGTGATGGTCAACTTTAGCAACGCCTATGTCTTCATACGGAAGATCTTTTAATTGCTCAAGGGCATTTTTCACTTCCATCTTGCCCGATTCAACAGATTTCAATATTTTCTTAATTGTTTTATTGTCCATTTATTAATATTCCGACTTCAAATCCCTTGTCATTAATTCATGCACTGCTTCTATAGGTTTTTTATCTTCTTTTATAACTTTGTATATCTGTTGGACTATCGGCATATCCACACTATGCTGCCGTGAAAGTTCATAAGCAGCTTCAGAAGTAGCGACCCCTTCTGCTACCATTTGCATACTTGAAATTATTTTCTCTAGTTTCTGTCCCTTACCCAGTTTATATCCAACGGTATAGTTCCTTGAAAGTGTCCCAGTACATGTCAATACAAGATCTCCTAATCCGCTCAGTCCACCAAATGTCTTTTCATCCGCTCCCATAAAAACTCCAAGACGGGTCATCTCAGCAAGTCCCCTTGTTATCAGAGCTGCCCTTGCACTCGAACCGAGTCCAAGGCCGTCGGATATTCCAGACGCAATGGCCATAACATTTTTTAACGCGCCCCCCAATTCAGTGCCGACTATATCAGAATTAGTGTATACTCTGAAATATTCATTACTGAACAATCTTTGCAATGCTACAGCTTCCTCTTTATCCTCGGCTGCAACAGTCACCGCAGTAGGCTTTTTCTCCATTACTTCTTTGGCAAAACTCGGGCCTGAAATAGCTGCCGATTTTTTACCTGTCAATTCATGAAAAACGTCCGATACTGTTAAAAGTGTTCCTGTCTCAATTCCTTTTGAGGCGCTGACAATAACTGCGTTTTTATCAATACAATGTGTCACTGTCTCAAAAACGGACCTGGTATGTTGAGAAGGAACGACACTGAGTATGTAATTCGCCCCGTTCAGTACTGTTGGAAGATCAGTATAAACGTTCAAATTATCCGGAATTTTATAACCGGGAAGATACACATCATTTTGCCTTGTTTCTTTTATTCTTTCAGCAAGATTTTTTTCAAACACCCAGAACGACACATCATGCCCGTTACGAGCAAGCAAACATGCTAGTGTAGTCCCCCAGCTTCCTGCACCAATGACCGCAATATTACTCATCTCTCCACCCCTCTATTTCCCTTTGGCCTTCTTTATCCTGGCCCATGTATCTTTCAATGTCACTGTCCTGTTAAATACGGGGGTTTCATGCGAAGAATCCGGGTCAACGCAAAAATATCCGAGTCTTTCAAACTGATAACGGGTCCCCGGGACAGCACCCCCAATAGACGGTTCAATATAGCACTCTGAAAGTGTATGTACGGAATCAGGATTTAAATCCATCTTATCATCCTGATCATCATTCTCTTTTTTTTGTTCTTCGTTAGCAAGAAGATGACTATACAGACGAACTTCAGTTTTAATCGCGTGTCCGGCTGAAACCCAGTGCATTGTCGCCTTTACTTTACGTCCGTCCGGGGCGTCACCTCCCCTTGTCTCAGGGTCATATGTACAATGAATCTCGGTTATTTCTCCCTTACTGTCTTTTACAACATCAACGCACTTTACAAAATAAGCATATCTCAGCCGTACTTCACGACCAGGTGCCAGCCGGAAGAACTTTTTAGGAGGATCCTCCATAAAATCATCACGCTCAATATAAATAATACGTGAAAAAGGGACCTTGCGTTTCCCGGCGTTTAAATCTTCAGGATTATTAAGGGCATCAAGTTCATCCAGCTGCCCATCAGGGTAATTTGTTATAACCACCTTCAGAGGATTCAAAACCGCCATAACACGGGGCGCGGTCTTATTCAGGTCCTGACGGATGCAGTATTCTAACAGTGCCATATCAACAATATTATCAGCTTTGGCAACACCGATACGGCTGCAGAACTCCCTGATAGATTCCGGTGTGTAACCTCTTCTCCTCAGTCCGGATATTGTAGGCATACGGGGATCGTCCCATCCGTTCACATGACCTTCTTCAACAAGCTTCAAAAGATTTCGTTTACTCAAAATCGTATAGCTAAGGTTTAAACGCGCGAACTCTATCTGCTGAGGATGAAAAACATCCAATTCGTTGAGAAACCAGTCATACAGGGGTCTATGGTCTTCGAATTCAAGAGTGCATAGAGAATGTGTAATTCCCTCGATCGAGTCAGATACACAATGGGCAAAGTCATACATAGGATAAATGCACCATGTATCGCCTGTCCGTTGGTGCTCAGAACGCTGAATACGATATATGACCGGATCGCGCATATTTATATTGCCGGATGCCATGTCGATTTTTGCCCGCAGAGTATGTGAACCGTCCTCAAATTCCCCTCCACGCATACGCTCAAACAGATCAAGGTTTTCATCAATCGAACGGTTTTTAAAAGGGCTTTCCCTGCCTGGGTCTTTCAGTGTACCACGATGTTCTCTTATCTCTTCTCCTGTAAGATCACAAACAAATGCCTTGTTCTTTTTAATGAGCTGTACAGCATACATATAAAACTTCTCAAAGTAATCCGAAGCGTAGAACTGCCTCTCATCCCACTCAAAACCAAGCCATTTCAGGTCCTCAATTATTGAATTAACATATTCCTCTTCTTCTTTTTCAGGATTCGTGTCATCAAACCGCAAATTACACAACCCATTAAATTCAGAAGCGATGCCAAAATTCAGACATATGGATTTTGCATGTCCTATATGTAAATAACCGTTAGGTTCAGGAGGGAAACGAGTATGGATCCGGCTGTCATTCTTATTATTCGCAATGTCCTCTGCAATTATGTTCTTTATGAAATTCGATGGAGCAGATTGTTCATCTGAAGTCATTATTTATCTTCCTTTTCAGTCAATAGTTTCACTAAATTTTACAAGGAAGTATTTTAACACATTAATTCAAGACTAGGAGAAAAAATTAATTACAAATTACGAATTACAAATTACGAGTATTGGAGTATTAATAATATTCTACATTCGTAATTCGTAATTCGTAATTTGCAATTGTCTTTTGCAGTTAGTCTTCAAAACATATCTCTACAAAAAATTCACCTGTATTAGTAGTAAAAGGCACTACAATTATCGGTTTCTTTGATTTGTGTTTTATAATATGGTCTTTCCCTGCTACAACAGAAGGAATGGCCATATCAAATTTGTACCCGTTTTCACTAAGCTCTTTCTTTGCTCCTCCGCAAACCATATTTGTAATCTCACCTACCATATCGGTTATCGTATCATTAATACCTGTCTCTTCTTCACCAAGCATATTCTTGGTAATTTCGAGGATTACCGGTTCAGTAAATGTAATCGCAAATGTCCCCTTTGTCTGCTCTCCGGCCATTCCAATAAGACCGGTAACATCCCCTTTCGCAATTTCATCAGTCTTTATAGAGGGTTTCCCTGTCTTAGCTTCAATCATTGCCATTGTTGAAAGTACATTTAATATGGATGACAAAAAGGGGTTCACAAATTTAATATCCATTAATTCCTCCGTAATTGCTTGTAAAATATAGTATTTACAGTGTTTACTTATATTGTATATATACGGCAATAAAAATTCATCACTTAAATCATCTGACTAAGATATATGTCCTACTTTGCAAAAACCCTCAAGCTGATCTTCACTAATATCAATAAATTGTACTCCAATACCCGGAATCTTCATGGCCTCTCCCCATTTCACTACCCTTCTCACCTCACAAAGAATCGGGCTTCTATCATTTATTTCGTTAATTACAATCTGTACGTTAGTGTTTATTTCCCAATTTCCAATGGAGTAGATAAAACACCCCCCTTTAGAAATATCAATTGTTACGGTATGCTCTGTTTCATTTTCGGGAAAATCCGAAGTCCTGGATAATAAAATATTGAAGTTGTTTTCCTTTCTCGCGTGCAACCTGATTGCCCTTGGAATAAAAGATGTACAGACTATATCTACAAAATCTTTTAATGTTCTGACATTCATCATCTGATCGTAGCATAATAATTTTATTGTTCCGGTCTTTATTTCCAGATTCAATTGTGCAAAGGGAAATTGTTCAAGTAGATCAAGAGCTAATTCCTTCTCATCTGCAGTTGCCTTCATCTTTGTCTTTAAATCAACAACTACACCGTTATAGGAATCTTCAGACAATAATGTCTGGATTTCTATAAATGACGAAATAAGAGACACTTCAACATCTATTGATTCCAGCTCAGCTAAATATGCCTGCCTCGCATCTCCTTCTTGAACAATTACAATTATTTTAGGAGTCATTATAATGCTCTTTAAAATACTTCCATTTATTTGCATAATCATTGTTCACCATAAACAATGATGGTTATATAATACTAATGGCCTTTTCAAGTCTTTTGATCGTTTTCTCTTTCCCGATAACATCAATAACCTCAAAAATCCCGGGGCTTTGCGTACCGCCTGTTAATGCGACCCGTACGGGCTGGGCTATCTTGCCGAGCTTGAGATCGTGTTTTTCAGCCAGGGCCCTGAAGAGCTTTTCGATTTCCTCTTCCGAAAATTCAGGAAGCGCCTCAAAACCATCTTTCAGTTCTATTAAGAGGTCTCGGATCTCCTCTTTAAGGAATTTATTCTTTGCTTTTTCTTCAAATTCTACATCTTCTACAATATAGTACCGTAATGATTTTGCAAGCTCGATCAACGTCTTTGAACGTTCTTTCAATGTTGATACGGCCTTTGATAGCCAGGCCTTATCCAACTCGCGTTCACCAGTTATAATCTCTTCTTTTATGAGAAACGGCATTACAAGGTCAGCAAGGTCCTCTGAAGATGAATTCATTATATATTGACTGTTAATCCATAATAACTTCTCAGGATTGAAGACAGCAGCGGCCTTTCCGACATTTTCAAATGTAAAGTATTTGATTAACTCATCTTTTGTAAATATCTCCTGGTCACCGTATGACCATCCGAGCCGCACAAGATAGTTTATAAGGGCCTCCGGCAGATACCCCATATCATAATACGCCATTACGGACGTTGCCCCGTGCCGCTTGGAAAGTCTTGCCTTGTCAGAGCCCAGGATCATCGGCAGGTGCGCGAATTTCGGCACTTCATATCCGAATGCCTTGTATAACTGCAGCTGTCTAGGTGTGTTATTAAGATGGTCATCGCCGCGTATGACATGGGTTATCTTCATATCAACATCATCAACCACAACGGTCAAATTGTATGTAGGGGTCCCGTCCGATCTCCGGATGATCAGGTCGTCCAGCTGTTCATTTTCAAAAACAACACTACCCTTGATTAAATCATCGACAAACGTCTGTCCTTCTTGCGGCATCCTGAACCTTACTACCGGTTTTACTCCCTGGACCGGTTCGTTACGTCCCCTGCATGTACCGTCATATTTAAGCGCCCTCCCCTGCTTCATTGCTTCTTTCCTCTTCGCTTCAAGCTCCTCAGGAGAACAGTAGCAGTAATAGGCCTTCCCTTCATTAATAAGCTTCTCTATATACTCTTTGTATTTATCAAACCTTTCGGTCTGTCTGTAGGGACCTTCGTTGCTATCAAGTCCGAGCCATTCCATCCCTTCGTTTATAGCATCGATGTATTCATCTGTGGAACGCTCCCTGTCAGTGTCTTCAATTCTCAGTATAAACACACCATTATTCTGTTTCGCGTACAGCCAGTTAAAAAGCGCCGTCCTTGCGCCTCCTATATGAAGAAATCCCGTGGGACTCGGTGCAAATCTAACTCTTATTTGTTCTGTCAATTTATCCTCCAGTTTCTATCGTTGTCCGTGGACCACTATTTATTATTTTAAAGCAATTTTTGTCATAACAAGCCTGACTATGTTCTTAGTATCTTCTGTTACCTTAAATCTATCGTCTGCCCTGTAACCAGCTATCCACATTATATCTTTCCCTGATAATACAAGAGGGACAACCGCCCTTTTTTCTCTCGGGATTTTTTCATCCACAAAAAAATCCTGAAGTTTCTTTTTCCTGCCAAAACCAACAGGATAAAAAATGTCGCCAGTCTCTCTTCCCCTTATTTTGAGAGGAAATTGTATGGAATCAAGGTCTAAAAACACAGTGTTTTTATCTTCTCCAGACTCTGCCCCATGCTCCTCTGGTATTGCCTTTAAAATAATCCCGGCCTCTTTAATAACAACTTCACCGGAGAGTTGCAATTCATATTCTGAAAGTACGACCGGTTTTTCAGTCGTAATGATCAAAAGTGAATACTCCCGTATGACCCTTATCTCTTTAGGAAGATTAAGGCTGTCACCTGCCTTGCCGTTTCTTATAAGACCTATTATGTCCTCTATATTGATAAAACTTATACCCCTCAGCCCTGTTACTGAATCAACGGCCCTTCGAAGGACACGTCTTAACACCGGGATTTCAATCGCCTGCAAAGGGACCAGAAAGAGCTGAATAGTGGAATCACTTTTTCTACTGATCAGTCGCATCAACGTTTTAGTTACAATTATCTCGAGGTAATCATCCTCATCTCTAAGGATTTCAGCGGACCTGCAAATGTCTTCTATTACTGCAGGGTTCTTCTCCTTGATTTTATCCATCAATGAATGCCGTATCCAGTTCCTGAAATATTTGTCTTTAAGATTCGATGAATCAATCATATACGGCTGGGTATGTAAGGGCGATTCGCGATTTGCCCCTACGAGAAATTCTTCTATCTGTTTTCTCTCTATTTCAATAAGCGGCCTGATGATCTCACCCCTTACCGGTGGAATACCTGAAAGTCCTTTTCTTCCGGTCCCCCTCAAGAGTCTCATAAAAACCGTCTCCGCCTGATCATCCGCATTATGTCCGAGCGCTATGCATGTAGCCCCTGCTTCAATGGCAACCTCTCTAAATATCTTATAACGAAGCTCTCTGGCTGCTTCCTGCAAATTAGAGCTTTTCCCCGATTTTGGATTATCCAGATTGATAGATTTTGTGATGAAGATTATCCCGTGTTCATCACAAAAACTTCTGCAAAAATCCTTTTCCTTTCCAGTTTCATCAGGTCTGAGACCGTGATCGATATATACGGCGCTTAAAGTGAGATCAAACTGTTTCTTCAGTCCGGACAGGACTACCGAAAGGCATACAGAATCAGGCCCTCCGGAGAGCCCGATCATTATATGTTCTTTCACAGAAAGCATATTAAACTTTTCGATCGTTTTAGATACTTCATTCAGCATTTTCATAGGCATTCAATTATACAGCAATTCTCCTGAATAAATTAACTTTTATATCTATTCAGAATGAAAAATCAGTTTCAGAAATCCGTAAGACATACCCATTAAGAGATGTTTTGAAGGACATAATTATAAATTCATTCAATTTCGATATTACAAACATGCAATTCTATGTCTAAAAATATATAATATTTATTTATTAGTTATTAATCTTAAAGAAAATAGTAATAATGCACGATTTCAAATATAAAAATTCCGAATTATATGTAGAAGACGTTCCTGTAAGGAAGATAGCAGAAAAGACAGGTACCCCACTCTACATATATAGTCACAACACATTCATCAGGCACTTAACCGCTTATAAAGATGCTTTTAACGGACAACACAACACTATTTGCTTTGCTTTAAAGGCAAACTCAAACAGCGCGATTCTGAGACTACTTGCAAAAAACGGATGTGGTGCAGACGTTGTTTCAGGAGGTGAGCTTTATCTTGCCTTAAAGGCCGGCATTAATCCAGGCAAAATCGTCTATGCCGGGGTAGGAAAGACAGAAGAAGAAATTATTCAGGCATTGAAATCACGTATTCTGATGTTCAATATTGAGTCTTCGGATGAAATGAAGGTAATTGACAAATGTGCGGGCTTATTAAAGGTCAAGGCACCTATTGCCCTCAGGGTAAATCCGGACATCGACCCTAAAACGCATCCCTACATCTCAACCGGATTGAAGGAAAGCAAATTTGGAGTCCCTATAGAATCTGCTATTGAACACTACAAACTTGCTAAAAGCCTTCCTAACCTTGAAATTCTCGGGATTCATATACATATAGGTTCACAGATAACGACCATACAACCATTTATTGATGCACTTGAGAAAGTTATTTTACTTGCGGACACTTTAAAATCAAACGGTATTATAATTAAAAACCTTGATATAGGCGGCGGACTCGGCATACCCTACGACAATGAACGCCCGCCCCACCCGAGCGAACTCTCAAAGGCCGTACTGCCTTTATTACAGGGAAACAACTTCAATATTATTCTGGAACCCGGCAGATCAATTGCCGGAAACGCGGGAATCTTCGTAACAAAAGTATTGTATCTGAAAAAGCATATTTATACCGGGGCACCTAAACCCCAAAAAGAGTTTGTCATCGTTGACGGCGGCATGAATGATCTTCTCAGGCCCAGTCTTTATAATGCTTTTCATAATATTCTGCCAATCAAAAAAAACAATCGTAAAAAGATCCTCGCGGACATTGTAGGGCCTATATGTGAATCAGGAGACTTTCTTGCTAAAGACAGGAACTTAAATCGTATGGAGCGTAATGATTTACTTGCTGTTATGAGTTCCGGCGCTTACGGATTTACCATGAGCTCAACCTACAACAGCAGGCCAAAGGTCTGTGAAGTACTGGTCAAGGGAAAAGAGTTTCATGTGATTCGAGAGAGAGAAAAATACAGAGATCTGACACGGGGAATTAAACTCCCTGATTTTTTGAAATAGGTTCACCTGACAACTAGTAATCGCTCTTTATACCAGGAGGTATTATATGAAATTATTATTCACAAAAATGCATGCTCTCGGTAATGATTTTATTGTAATTGATGACAGGGACAAAAA
>PJEL010000457.1_pt1 | contig 47609 bp, 51 predicted proteins | sample 1853271 | NCBI WGS metagenome assembly PJEL01 (sample SAMN08108733, study PRJNA415343) | Invertebrate metagenome, whole genome shotgun sequencing project. | host: Globobulimina | place: Sweden: Gullmar Fjord | collected 2015-08
ATGGTTTCTTCATGTACTCTGCAAGGGCAGATGGGACAAATGAATCGGATGGCATGCAGATTAACTCCTCTAAGCATGCCACAATCGCCACTCGACCTAAGCTCACAGTGAACTTCACTACCCCCTCCTTCAATCCTTCTAAGTTTGATGATGCTGTTTCCCAAGGTAACTTCCATGGCTTCGGTGATTCCTCTAAGGAAGAAATCTCCGGCATGGTGGCCTCTCAGAAGTCCGGCAACGAAGACGTCTATTGGTATATTTCTGATGGTGCTAATGGTGAATTCCACGCAATGGATGAAGCAGGTGCCGACTTGGGCACCTGGACGCTAACAGGCGTGAGCATTGGTGGGTTAGACCTGGAAGAAATATGTTACTTAGTTAAGGATTCTGTGAATTACCTGTTCCTGCTTTATACTGGTGACAATGCGGAAAATAAATCAACTGTTAAGATCGTACGTGTGGTAGAACCGGCAGTTGGTGGAGGAGGTGGCGGAGCGACCTCTGACTTCATTGAAATCACCTGTGACTACGGCACCCTCGGTTCTAAGGACGTCGAAGGTGGCTTTGCTGACCCCGCCACCGGTGACCTGTGGATGTTCACTAAGCGTGAAACAGTGCCAACAGCAATTCGCCTGGAATTCTCCCTAACCTATTTTGGAACCCAAACACTTTACACTGAAGATATCTGGCCAGTGCCCAACGAAGCGGGGTTCACTGGTTCACACAACGTGACTGGTGGTGCGATTTCAGATGATGGGTTGGACATTATCCTAATAAACTACAACAGTATGTTCCTTTGGCACCGTGCGAGTACCTCAGTGCCAGTGCTTGAACTGCTCCAGCAACCTGGAATTCGCATTAAAACCGGACGCTTTGGATCGCACGCCAACGCTGGGCAAGAACCACAAGGGGAAGCAGTCTGTTTCGACCAAGATGATAAACTTTCAATCAGAACGCTTTCAGAAAGAGGAACTGGAACGACTGCTGGTAACTTCCCGTTCTATAAGTATCTCAGAGTAGCTTCTAACAGTACAGCTCAAGCAGTTGGTACTTCGTTGCAGACAGCAGCAGGTGGTGCTGTGTTCGGCAACGATGCAGCGGGTGACACTCTCGCTGTCTCAAACACAGCCACGTCACTCCCATTGCTAATTGGTGGAGGACATGATGCTGCGGGTACTGACCACAATAAGAAATGGGATGGTGGTATTGCAGAAGTTCTCATCTATGATCGAGTGCTCACTGCAGAAGAGATTACCTCACTGCAAACATTCTATGCCTCTAAATATGGAGTGGTCTAATGGCTTTTGTTGTTGAAGATGGCACTGGACTTTCGAATTCGAACGGTTATATTAGTGACACGTTCTTTACGGAGTACCACACAGACCGTGGCCGAGACTTAAATGACCCAGACACTGCGGCGGCGTGGACGGTTGCCCAGATAAATGCGGCGACTGTTGTTGCCTCCGATTTCATTGACTCCAAATTCTTCTTCGTTGGGCTTCGCTTGCTCGCAACCCAATCCATGGAATGGCCACGCACCAATGCATTTTATAATGACGGTCGCATTGCGTCGGGTGTTCCGGTTGAGATAGAGGAATGTGTTGCTGAACTGGCCCTGAAGCAGCTCTCCGGAGAAATTGCTCCAGACCCAGAATACTCAGACACTAACACACCTGTCACTCAATTGCGTCAAAAGGTTGGCCCAATTGAAGAGGAAACTCACTTTGGTGATGGCGGCAACCCAATCTCATTCCGCGCTTACCCCTTCGCAGAAGAAAAGATGAAGGAACTCGTCCTCAACGGCAACTTTGTGGAAAGGGTGTAGCAGATGGCAACTTTCTATGAAAAGATGGCTGGGGTCGCAGAGAAATTGATTACTAAGTTTGGTGCAGACGTTCAGGTTGTTAAGCGTGGACGAACACCAGCTGACGTTGACAAGCCATGGCGGGGAACTGTGAAGTCACAGGATATCACGGAGACTGTTAAGGGAGCTATTACTGGATTCGATGATGACGCCGTTGATGGGGATATCATTAGGCGTGGTGACCTTGACGGCTGGATTGAGGCTGTCCCTGGGCGTGATATCACCACGTTCGATTTCTTGGTGTCCTCCGAGGGAACCCGCTACAAGATTCTCGGAGTTAGAACAATTAAACCTGCCACCACCGTCGTGGCCTATCGCTTACAGCTGAGGGCATAATGCCAGGAACACGCACACAAGCCAGAGACGATATTTTGACACTCGTGAAGTCGATTAGTGATAAGTTTCCAGACTTGACGATGATTTATGACGATTCACGGGAGGACATTCCAGACGCGGAACAGATCCCTCTCACCTCTTGGGCACGTGTAATTATACAGCATGGCCCAGGTGGGCAGACCGGCCTTACTAACCACGACGGTGTAAGACGGTATACTAAGACTGGTCTCTTAACGATTCAATTGTTTGAGCCGTCGACCGATGGATTACAGCTGGCAGATTCAGTGTCTGACGCATTTGAGACTGAAATAAGTCCTGCCTCGACTTCCATTGGCGTATGGTTCAGAAATGTACGATCGAACGAAGTCGGCAACGATGGCCCTTGGTTCCAAACCAATGTAATCGCCGAATTTACGTATGATCATGTAAGATAACACACAGGAGCTACTCATGAGCTTAGTAACGAATATAGACAGCAATGCAACCGGACTACGGTATGCGGAAGAAGCGGGAATTGGTGTACTTCCAACCGTTCTCGCGGAACGACTCTGGTACCCACTGGAACCCAATGACTATGCCGACTTCGGCGGTCAGGTAGCGACTGTTGCTCGTAACCCAATTAACCCAACGCGCCAACGTAAGAAAGGTGTTGCGACCGACTTGGATGCTTCTGGTGGGTTCTCCTCAGACCTCACACAGACCAACATCCAGCGTCTCATGCGTGGGTTCTTCTTTGCTGATTTCCGCGAAAAGCCAGACACTCAGGCCTTTAGTGCTGAACCGACATATTTGTCAACAGGTGCCGCTGACGCTGCGGACACAAGAATCACAATCACGAATGTGGACGGCACTAACGAGGAATATGTCACAACTGATGACTTTACTGATACTGCAACTGGTGCGGGTGGGTTCCTTGTTAATGATTTGATCTTTGCTTCTGGTTTCACTAATACCGCCAACAATGGGCTCAAGGTTGCGGTTACAGTAGCAGCACTCGCTCTTGAGGTGGCTGAAGACTTAGTTGATGAAGGACCACCTACTCCCGATGGACGTCTTGTTATGGTTGGTCATCAGTTTGCTTCTGCTGATCTATCGGTTGCGGCTACTAGTGGCTTCCCAACACTCACTACTTCCACAAAGTCCTTCCTCGACTTAGGCATCACACCTGGTGAATGGATCTATATTGGTGGTGACGGCGTAACTGGCTTCGTCACTAATGCATCTAACAACGGATTCAAGCGAGTGCGTTCAGTGGCTCAAAACCTTATAGTGCTTGACAAATCTGACCAAGACATGGTTACGGAAGCCAGTGTGAATGTGATACAAATGTTTCTTGGCCGAGTGATCAAGAACGAATCGGATCCGGATGCGATCATCCGCCGTTCTTATCAATTGGAACGAACATTAGGGTTCTCTGATGATTCTGCTCCAACGTCTACCCAAGCGGAATATCTCGAAGGTGCACATACCAATGAACTCACCATTAACGTCACCACAGCCGATAAGGTGACAATGGATCTTGCTTTCGTTGCTACAGATTCAACCACAATTAATGAATTCGACACCGGTACAATTAAGTCTGATGAAGGCACCTCAGTCGCACTCGTCGAAGCTGATGCGTTCAATACTTCTTCCGATGTTACCCGCGTTGCCCTTACTCAATTGGTGGATGGTGAGGAATCTCCTACCCCACTCTTCGCATTCTTGGAAGAATTCTCGTTGGCAATAAATAACAACATTACCCCGAATAAAGCAATTGGTGTGTTCGGTGCGTTCAACGTGACGGCTGGTTCGTTCATTATTGACGCGGACGCCACCGCTTACTTCGCAGACGTTGCTGCTGTTCAGGCGGTTCGTGATACGGCGGACGTTTCACTTGACTTTCACTTCGTGAAATCGAATTCAGGAATTTCGTTCGACATGCCGCTCATCACGCTGGGCGATGGCCGACCAACGGTGGCTCAGGACGAATCAATTAAAATCCCCCTCTCCAATGCTGGCGCAACTGGTGCAAAGATTGACACAACCCTCGACCATACCCTTTTGGCTGTGTTCTGGGATTACCTGCCAACTGTTGCCAGTGCCTAAAGGACAAGACATGGCAAAGAAAACGAATAGCAAGCGAGTTAGCCCAACGACACTCCAACCACGCCGCTCGCCTTTTATAACGAACAGTACCCGATCTGGTTCTAACTCTGCCAAGGCCACCAAGGACTTGAACAGTGGAAAGAAGAGAACCAAACCATAGAACCCCTAAGGAGAACCCATGGGAACTTACGACACATTCAAGAATAGTGAAAACCACGAACAAAACGGGATAACACTTGACCTCGGAGATTCCGGCAAGTTTGTTATCGCCCGCGCTGGTGGCGGCAACCACACCTACCGCAAAACGCTCGAACGCCTCTCCAAGCCTTACCGCAGAGCAATCCAAGCTCGTACGTTGTCGATTGAGAAAGACACTGAACTCTTGGCGAAGTGCTATGCGGAATGCATCGTCAAAAGTTGGGAAGGTGTGACTGGCCCAGATGGGGAGCCGTTGCCATTTACTCAAGAAAACTGCATCAAGCTCCTCAGCGATCTCCCTGACCTCTTTCTTGAAATCCAACAAACTGCCAATGAAGACCAGCTCTACCGCGAAGTGATCCAAGAGGAAGACTCGGGAAACTAGCAGCGGTCTTACTTTATCAACTCCAGCACGCTAAAAGCGAGGCCAATATAATCAAAACCTGCGAGCGGATGGGGAAGCCATTGCCAAAATGGATTGACGAGGCTCCCGAGCTGTTCCTGGGCTTAGAGATCTATTGGTTAGCTTTTCATGAGCTGTCCACCTGCCGTAACTTCGGGATGGGTGTTGGCCCTATTCCCTTTACGGCGTTGGTGGAGTACGCACGCACTTTCGAATTCTCTCGGGAACAAACAGACAGCCTAATATACTTCATGCGAGTTATGGACGAGACGTATCTGGACTATACTAAAAAGCAGCAGAACTCCACCTCGTCGAGTAAGTCGAAGACTCCGCTCGGCAAAAAAGGAACGCTCTAATGGCTTCACTAGGACAATTTTCCAGACGCATTCAGGTCTTAGGAGATCGCATTGAAAAGAATGCGAATCTCGTGAAGCGAAAAGTCGCTCTAGCGGTCGACCAGGCGGTGGTCTTGGGAACGCCGGTGGATACGGGAAATGCCCGTTCCAACTGGCTCGTGTCCCTGTCGCAACCACGGCAGGATCAAATTAGCCCCTACGCACCTGGTAATAAGCTAGGCAGAGGCGAACGCGCCAATGCCCAGAACGCTATTAACCAAGGTGCCAGCGTTGTTGGAGTGGCGAGAACGGGACAGGACATCTATATCGTAAATAATGTCGATTATATTGGAGACCTGAACCAAGGTTCTTCCAGACAAGCACCGGCGAACTTCGTCGAGATGGCTGTTCTGTCTGGGTCTCAGGTCGTGAACAGCGCACGTGTGTTGATTTCTCGAATTTAGGAGCTGATCAGTGGCGACAGAGCGCATACAAATTATCGTAACAGAAAGCGGCTCCCGAGTCGTTCGTCGCAACATCCGTGGTATTGGAAACGACGCGAGAAAGTCCTCCGCAGGCGTTGGGGCGCTTCGCGGTGCCCTCTTGGGCGTAGGTTCAGGACTCGTTGTTCGTCAGTTCGCTCAGGTATCGGACGCCCTCACTCAAGTCCAGAACCGTCTCGGCCTCGTAACAAGCTCCTCCGAGGAACTCGTCGCAGTGACCGAGGAACTCTTCAAGGTCTCTAACGACACTCGCTCGTCCTTCGAGGCGACGGCAGAGGTTTATGCTCGTACCGCACTCAGTGCAAAGAACCTCGGAATCACACAACGGGAAACCCTCGATTTCACCAAGGCATTGAACCAGGCGATTATTCTTTCTGGTGCTTCGGCCCAGGAAGCTCGGAATGGCCTGATCCAGTTTTCGCAGGGTCTTGCGTCTAACCGCTTGGCGGGTGACGAACTCCGTGCGGTGTTGGAACAGTTACCACTTGTGGCCGACATTATCTCGAGGCAACTTGGCGTAACTCGTGGAGCGTTGCGTGAGCTCGCTGCCCAAGGGAAGATTACGGCTAAGGATATCATCGATGCGTTCGGAACCGAAACTCAGAAAGAACTTCAACAGCAATTTGAAGCGACTACAGTCACGATTTCCCAGTCGCTGACGGTGCTGGAAAATGCCCTCGTCAGATTTACTGGAGGTCTTAACAGTACGACTGGGTTGGCAGGTTCGCTGGCAGACGGGATTCTGTTCTTGTCGGAGAACTTTGATACATTCGGTCGGATAGTACTGGCGGGAATCGTGACCGCTGCGATCTTTGGCGTGATCGCCGCACTCAGTGCCCTGACCGCCGTGATCGTCGCGAATCCAATCGGTGCCCTTACCGTTGGGCTTGTGGCTGCGTCCGCTGCGTTGGTGGCATTCTCTGACGAGATCATCGTCTCCTCCGATGGACTAACTACCCTTCGCGATGTCGGGCTGAGTGTGTTGGAAGAGTTCTCCGTTGCGTTCGGAGACTTCGCTGATATTGCGACAAATGTGGTGGGTGGCTTCTTGGAATCGCTGGGTGCGATCACCTCTGGAACTGAATTAACCTTCTCGGAGGTTCTTACTGGAGCTGCAGTGTTCGCTGACCGATTCGTTGGAGTGTTCGTTGGGATCGGAAGCGCACTGGCCGTTGTGTTCAATCAACCTGGTGCCGTTCTTAAAGCGACATTCGTCGGCATTACTAATACGATTATTGATGGTGTGGAATTGATGTCAGATACGGTCGCCTCAGTCCTGTTCGGAATTGGGAAATCGTTTGGCGTCTTTGGACAACAGTTAGGCATTGCACTTATTCAGATTGATAACGCACTTACTCAACTCGCTGCCGGTAACTTTAGTTTGGCTGGTGATGCAATCAAGGAAGCAGTCTTCCAGATTGAAAATGGAACCAAGAGACTTGTGACTGGATTCGGCGACAGTATTTCTTCTGAGTTCGACCGCCTTCGCGGTGAAAATGTGTTCGCTCGGATTGAAGGCGAAGACCTTAACGAAGCAAAGAAAACTGGACAGCAAATTGCGGATGCCTTCGTTGAAGGATTCGAAGGAACCACTGGCGTCCAGGATCTCATAGGCCGTGCGTTGACGAAGGCCGGTGACAGTGCTGCTGGGCGTGCTGCTGAAGAAGCCAACAAGGTGGCCGGAGACCTTAACAAAGGTTTCGGAACCGACACCAGTGGAAGACTTTCAATCCAACAAGTCGCAATCCAAGGTGTAATCGATAAGCTCGAACGACGCAACACTGTAACTCGAGAAAGCATTGGGATTTCAGTTCAGGAAGCTGCAGTCAGAAGTCGGCTACTCAAAATTGAAGAACAGCTCCGTCGTAAAGGCGTTGAACTTAATGATGCCCAACGTGCCACCATTCAAGGTGCGCTCGAACAAAATGCAGCCCTCGAGACACAGGCTGATATCTTCGACCGGCTAACTGGTGCTGCTTCTGGGGCACGCTTTGAGATGGAACAGCTGCAGACGTTGTTCGAATCTGGACGAATCTCAGTTAGCCAGTTCCGCGAAGAATTCCGCAACCTCCGAATCAATGAACTCGAAAATAGCCGAGGCGTCACGGAAGGTTTCGAACGTGGCTTCCTGAAGGTGCAGCAAAGTATGAACGACTTCGCAACAGCGGCGGAGTCAACGCTAACGAATGCCTTCCAAGGGGCAGAAGACGCCATCGTTGGATTCGTTCAAACTGGTAAGTTTAACTTCAAGTCCTTGGCCGATTCAATTCTGGCAGATCTCACGCGCTTGCTGGCCAAGCAAGCCCTCTCTGGGCTACTGGGTGGATTGACCGGTGGTGGTTCTGGATTCGCTGGTGGCATTGCGTCGTTTTTACTTGGTTCCGGTAAACAGGCCGGTGGCCCAGTGAGTGGGGGTGCGCCGGTTCTCGTTGGAGAACGCGGACCAGAAATCTTTACCCCGCCTTCAAATGGCAATATAATACCCAACTCACAGGTTGCTCAAGAAGCACCGCAGGTGAATGTTTCGGTTATCAATGTAAGAGATCCGAAAGAGATCACTGCAGAAATGGGTTCCACTGAGGGCCAAAAAGTGATTCTGAATGTGATCAATAACAATCCAAGAGCTGCAAGGAACGGAGCATAGTATGCCATTCACAAGAGGCACCGCAACAGATTATCGCGACTTAGAAGTTAAACTTGATCAGTTCCTTACCAACAGACACATCATAACTGCTGTGGTTACTGATGGTGGGACTGCTTATGAAGTAGGAGACCTCTTGACCATTGCAATCGGCACAGGTGTTGTAGAAGGTGGGATGAGTGCCGTTGTTGAAGTGACAGCAGAAACCGGTAATGTAATTGACACTGTTCGAATATATGATGCTGGTGCCTATTCAACTGAACCGACTCCGTTGGTTGATAATCCGGTTACTGGGGGAACTGGTTCAGGTGCTGAAATCACGATAACACTAAACAATCGCCATGTTTCCGACGTTGCGATAGATGGGGGTGGTACTGGCTATGCGGTTGGAGACCTTTTGTATGTTTTAGGTGGGACTGTGGTTGATTCATTGGTCACAACGATTGAAGTCACCTCGGAGGCTGCAGGTGTCATTGATGGGATAAGCATTACACTACCAGGTTCTTACTCAGCTGACCCATCCACAGCTGCTAACGCAGTAACAACGAACAATGCTGGCACTGGTGCAACGATCGACCTGACGATGGCCAACCTCTGGGCTCAGCGAATACAAAATGATTCGGATGCGTCGGTTGGTGTGATCACAGTGGAATCCACAGCGATCGGTACTGTAGGTGGTGGTGGTTCTGGGTATGCACAGGATGACACAGTAACATTGAATTCATCTCTGAGTGGTACTTCAGAGGCAACATTTAATGTAGACACAGTCGATGGTGGTGGTGCAGTGCTTACACTGTCTCTTAAAACACCTAATTTTGGTGGTGACTATGACGCGATGACTACTTCCACAGCAGTTCCAACCACCACCAGTGGTTCTGGTATTGATCTCACACTCAACCCAAAATTCATACCTGCCAGAGATGAGTATCTCTGGGAAGGTGTCGGAACTGGTGGTAATAAGGTGTTCATTGGTGTGAGTTCTGTGTATGCGGTTAGTCAAACTCAGCGTTCGTGGGAGTTGAGCGGGTTCACTGGTTGGGATGGCACTTCTGTCTATGCGAATCAGCCAGGGAAAAGTCCTAATGACTCAACCATTGATATTGTCACAAGTGGAAAAGGTTCTTACACACTCCTGAGCCAGAACTCTCTCCCATTTTGGTTTGCTATGAATGAGCGTCGCGTGATTGTTGTTGCCAATGTTGATTCAGGCAATTACCAATCTTGCCACCTTGGGCTTTTGGATCCGTTTGGAACAGAATCAGAAATTCCTTACCCACAATTTATTTGTGGAACTTCTGATGAAATGACGGAAGATGTTAGCGATGGTTCAGAGTATGTGCGTGGCCCTGCTGACCCAGTTGCTGGATCCGTTGATGCTGCCAGTGGCCCAGGGTTCTACCACAGTGGCAGCGGGGCATGGAACAAGGTTTGGAATGGTGCTGGAACAGTCAGTATTACTGGAAATGACCAACAAGAATTTTTCGTTTACCCAACAGCTACCCTAGACAATGATGATTTATCGACAATTGACGAGCTCGCTGACACAACTCCTTCTGCAACAAACACAGTGTGGGGTTCTATCATACCGCCGGACAAGTCTACCAGTGACAGCAATGTCCAGGTCAATTTCAAACCTTCACCAGATAGTGGTGGGGATCTCTATTTTCCAATTCAATGCACTGTGGTCCAAGCAAAGACAGATGGGACAGTTCAAAAGGTCATAGGTGAAATCAACGGATTACTTTGGGTCGGTACGGATGGAGTACTTGTCTCTGAAGATAAAGTTACAGTAGGGACTCGAGTGTTTCGTGTCTTTAAGATGGGTGCGAATGCACAAGATTACGCACACTTTTGTGTGGAGGAAATATAATGGCATATGCAACCGGTACCGCAGCCAATATGAATGCATTGATGACTGCTCTATCAACCTTTGCGACTGCTAATGGTTGGACTGAGGATCAGTATACTGCAGAATCTGGCACTGCAACTCATGGAAGATTATCACTACATAATACTTCCGCAACGTCTGTGTATGTCACCTTCTATTGGAACACGACCAACTACCCACACGTGGCTGTATACCAGGCTCTTGGTTACACTCCCGCGTCGCACCCAGCGTTCGAACCAGATAACGCTGGGAATGGGACTCCACAACACCCTGGAATCATTTCAGCTTTTGAAACTTGGAACCAACCCACAAATTATAGGTACATAACTGACGTCGGCGCTGGAGAATATACATCCTACGCATTTTTCTCTGGTAGTTCGGATGGGAGTTATATCCATTGTGCTCTTGAATATGCACCGTTCACTTACAGACACTTTGGTTTTGGTGATCTCGAAAAGGCTTGGGATTGGACTGGTGGTGGATACTGCTATGGACATTCACAATCTTCAGGTTCCCCGCTCGCACAAAGTTGTCTAATATCTTCGTATGGTACTACCTCCGGTTCCACTGGGAGAGTTGGGGCAACGCTGAACTGTGAAGGCTTGAATAACCAACCTGCTGGTTCGAAGTGGGGTTCCACAGGACAATTTGCAACCCTTGGCATACTCAGCTCCCGTGATGATGAAGATCACGTAAGAATTGTAGGCGGTGCCCCAGGTGGCCCACTTGGCAGCGTGTTCAACAACATCTCATCAAATTCAGGAGATGGTTTCCTCCCAATGTCAGCCAATGCTATTTTCTATCGAGATGTATCACAAGTAAAGGATGATTTATATTTTATGGGGTGGCAACCAGATATCAGAACGCTCAACGTGAAGAACTTTTCTCCCAAGGATGAAATCACCATCGGTTCTGACACTTGGGTTATTTACCCACATGCCAAGAAACAAAATACAGGGGATCCAAACGAATCTGATAACTTAGGAATTGCCTACAAGAAAGTGACTTAATGGCTGACGTCTTAGGACAACTCGACGACAGATTAGCAATGAGTGATTTCATTGGAGATGCTCGGTTCATTATCCCTGGGCAATCTTCCGCTGCACTACAGCAAGTTAGTGCCCAGTTGACGATTCCCACACTGATCGGTAAGTTTACTGATGCTGTTGGGGGTGGGTTGGGAGCGATTGGTGCGAACCAACCAGAAGCAGCTGAAAAATGCCTTTTAGGTTACGTTGATGACCGCTGGAATGAAGGGGACGTTTGGTTTGACATGGCAGTTGTGCGACCAATTTCCTTCACTTTCGGTAATATTCTTTCAACCCAAAATGAAACAATATCAGTCTACAGCTCTTACCGCAGCCAAACAATTCTCCTCAGCACTGTGGTAAATAACCTCGGCGCTGGCTCCACCCTCACTGGGCTTCCTGATACCCCATTTGTGATGGGCGCACAATCAGGGTTTTCTGTTGGTCTCGTAATAGATGTAGACGGCATACCAGTGATTGATGACACAATTGATTTTGTGTTTAGTGTTAGCACGGAAGAGGTTTTGGTCACTGGACAAAGAATATTTATCTTCCCAGTTCCACCTCAGATTCCACACACAGAAGAGTTGGAATTCCTTACGGATATTCAAGAATCGATTGACGGGTCTGAACATCGAATTTCTACTCGCAAATACCCTCGCCAAACATTTAACTACTCACTGGCATACGATGGAGATGATCGCCGGTTTATCGAAAACCTCTTGTACGATTGGCAAGATAATATCTTCGGTCTGCCGATCTGGACTGAACCTTCTCTACTGACCGCTGCTGCAACAGCTGCGGAACTCACAATCACTGTTGATGAAACTTCATATGGAGATTACCGAGTCGGTGGGCTTGTGATTGTTTTCATTGACCGCGATAACTTTGACGTGTTGGAGATAGCTTCATTCACTTCCACTACAATTACTTTTGCGAGTGCACTTAATAATTCTTACGCCGTTGGGACTCTTGTCTACCCAATGCGATTAGCTAATGCTGCCCAGCGGGGGCGTGGTTCTCGCGGCTTCGTGAATGATGCAGATTTGAATATTAAGTTCACAGTGCTTGATAATGACATCGGTGAATCATTTGCCTCTGTTGGCCCTTATTTCATAGAAGACCCAGCCAACCCAGACATGGGAGACCCACATCCTATTTATGGAACTAAAGCCGTCTTCGACGACCCCAATGCCTCAAGTGGTCGAATGTCAGAATCACTGTTGAGAAAACAGTATGAGATTGATAACCTCACTGGTAAGCGTTCATTCAGTTCTCCTTGGAGTCGTAGTAAGCGTGGTTCCGTCAAAGGGTTTGTTTCACATACTCGTGAGGAGCTCACAAATATTCGTAAGGTGATCCACGCTTTCCGTGGACGACAGATCTCATTTTGGCTTCCGACCTTTTATGATGAGATGCAACTAACCTCCCTACTGACAAACGCCAGTACAACACTCGAAATTGAAAATGTTGGATTCACAACTTTTGCAGTATTCCGTGCTCCGTCACGTTCTTTGCTTCGGGTGGTGAAGACTGATGGAACTATACTCACGAGAACTATAACAGACTCAGAGGAAACTAGTTCCAGTCTGGAAACACTAACGGTTGATGAAAGTTGGCCTGAAGATATACAAATTAGTGAAGTTTTAAGAATAGACTATGTTGAACTGGTTCGTGCGGACACGGATCGTTTCCAGATACAGCACCTGAATGCAAAAGGTGACGCAAAAATTTCATTCCCAGTAATAACGGTGTTTGACTAATGTCCACTTTTCCAACATTTGAAGAATCAGTTGAAAATGCACAGCCAATAGAACTTTATGATTTTGGATTAGCTGACGAACAGTTCAACTACACCTCTGGTGAAGAGGAACTGACCATTGATGCGATCACTTACACACCTGTTGAAATTAGTCGCAACAATATCATGTTTGGTGTCGAACACAGACAAGACATAATCACGATCACTGTCCCTTCAAGCCTAGATCCAGCTGAGCGATTCATCGCCATCGTCCCAGGACAAAAGCTAACCTTGACCATAAGACGATTCCACACCACTGACACAGCAGAAGAAACAGTAGTAATCTTTAAGGGAATTGTCCGTTCTGTTGCGTTCACTGAAGACACAGAAAAGGCAGAATTCTCCGTGGCTGCCCTTACCTCTGGGCAAGGACGCGAAGTGCCCAGGATGACTTACCAAGGTTTGTGTAACCACGTCTTGTATGATGAGCGTTGTAAGATCGCACAGGCCAGCTTCCAGTTCACTGGAGCTGTTAGCGTGGTGGATGAAAATAGACTGACTGTCCCAGGACTCACTGCCGCAGGATCTGGATTTTATACGGGTGGATTTGTTCAGCTTGGGACTACAGATTACCGAATGATATTGGCTCACACAGATGACATAATCACATTACTCGTTCCGTTCCCTGGCAATGTTCTCGGCGCAACAGTGAACGTGTTTGCTGGTTGTGACCATACCATTTCAGAGTGTAAAACTAAGTTCGATAACGTCGAAAACTATGGTGGGTTCGCATTCGTTCCTCGCAAGAATCCCTTTAATACTGGAATTGATTAATGGCATTTTTCCTCACACTTTTCTTGTGGGCGGCTTCGTTCGTCCTTTCCCAACTCTTGGCTCCAAAGCCCAAGACAGAGAATGCACGTCCTGCTCCGCTTGGTGACTTCAGTTTCCCAACTGCCACTGAAGGCCGTGTGATTCCACTCATCTGGGGAACTGTTAAGATTGAAGGGCCAAATGTGGTGTGGTATGGTGACCTCCGCGAGAAGGCAATTATCAACCGAGTGAAGACAGGAATGTTTTCTGGTTCAAAGAAAGTAACTGTCGGATATAAATATTTTGTCGGCATACAATTTGCACTTTGCCGTGGGCCGGTTGATGAGATTAGTCAAATATGGATCGCAGAGAAATTGGTTTTTCCGATTGATGCTCAGGTTCCTCTCACTGCAGACGGCAGCTTTGACATTGACCTGCCAAAACTGTTTGGTGGTGATAAGCTAGGCACTGGTGGCATTTCTGGCACCGTGAGCTGGAAGACTGGTTCGGAAACACAAACAGCCAACACTTACCTCACAGCCCATCAGCAGGAAGGTGGTGACACACCTGCTTACCATGGCACTGCGTATGCAACCTTCGAGCAAGGTTATGTCGGTAACTCAACTTCAATCTCCCCTTGGGCATTCGAGATTAAGAGACTTCCCGTTGGACCAGATTTGTTGACTAAGGAAGTGAACGGTGCAGACGCAAACCCAGCCTATGTCATTTATGAAATACTTACGAATACGGAATGGGGACTTGGGTTCCCAGCATCCGATATTGACACTGGTGTGTTTGAGACTGCGGCTACTACGTTACTGGGAGAAAACAATGGGTTCAGCTTTGTCCTCGACCAACCACGGGAAATCGGAGACCTCCTGGAAGAAGTCCAGCGTCAGATTGATGGTGTGGTTTACCTTGACCAAAGCTCTGGGAAGTGGACTCTAAAGCTGGCACGTGATGATTACACGGTTGCAACTATACCATTGATCGATGAGTCAAATATTCTTGAAATTAAGGATTTTGTTCGCTCTGCTTGGGAAGACACGACGAATTACCTGACATTAGAATTCACTGACAGAAGCCGTGATTACTTTAAGACATTCTCATTGGCCCAAGATATGGGGAACTTTCGCATTCAAGGTGTGAATAATAAATCGAACATGAACTTCCCTGGTGTTAAGGACAGGACGCTGGCAAATGACTTGGTTTGGCGTGAGTTGAGGCAGCTGTCCTTCCCGCTTGTGAAGTCCACAGTGATTGTGAATCGCGAGTTCTGGGACATAGCACCTGGTGATGTAGTGAAGTGGACTTCAACCACTTTAGATTTCACTGAGCTCGTCATGAGGGTCACTCGGATTGACATGGGGAACTTAACTAAAGGAGAAATTGAACTGACATTGGTACAGGACGTATTCGAAGTTACAACCGACTCCTCCTTCGGAGACCCACCAGACAGTGGTTGGTTGAGGCCATCGAATACTCCAATTGCAATTCCTTTAGCAGACACCCAATATTTTGAAGCACCGAAAGCCATTTCAATCCGCGACACTGATGCGTTGAGTGCGAGTCTTCCATACCGCGTCTGGGTTGGTGCTCAATACCAAGGTGATGGTTCTGTGGAGTTCGATCTCAGGACTACTGGTGGAACGATATACGAAACTGAACGGGAAATTGACCAATTCATGTTGATTGGTAAGCTCACGAGTGCGATTGGTCCAGGGTTGACTGATTCGACTCTTACTGTAACACCAGATCAAGGAGACAGTCAAGCTGCGTTCCTTGCTGAGTTGCCCGCTACTGGTGACGCAATCGACGGAGAAGTTTTGGGCAATGATCTGACATACATACTCAAGATTGGTTCTGAGTTTATGTTAGCAAGTAGTATCTCCGCGAACTCAACAGACGTGGATTTTGAAACAGTGTATCGCGGTATATTAGATTCTGCGCCACAAGCACATCTCATAGACGTTCCTGTCTACCTATTGGCTGGTGATTCTGCTGGTGGTGGCATTGGTGACAGGTCATTTGAAGACACAGACAACGTGAGTATTAAATTGGTAACTAGAACACGAAGTCTGGAATTATCAGAAGGGGATGCAACCACTATTACAGATCCCAACTGGGTAACAATGGCCAACCGACACCTCAAGCCTTACCCAGCAACAGGAATTGATGTCAATGGTGACGGGATCTACGAGGACTCGACGAAGGATCTTAATTCAGCTGGGTCAGGTAACTTTGATGATTCAGTATTTACTGTCGAATTTGTTCGCAGGGATCTTGATGAATTCCAAGAGAACGCCAGACATCTTGACACACCAAAGGATCAGGCGCCAAGTAACGCAACAACACTTTATCAAACAGTATTGAACGATGCTGCTGGAACCACAACTGATATAGCCGATACTGGATTTATTGCTGGTGGTGTCACCTTATCGTTTGATCGCACAACGCTCCTTGCCGCTAATGCTGGCACTGTACCGACCTCGATTGAGATCACAATCACCACCCAACATGATATTGATTCCACCCTTTATGAGTCACGTGAAAATGCGATCTTTGAAGTCCTTGTAGAAGATACTGAATTGGATGGGCTAACTAACCTTGGTGTTGCAGCAAATCTCGCTGATCTTGCCTCAATTAATGATGCTGCGGGAGGAGGTACATACACAATAAGCGTAGACTCTGACAAGACCGGTGGTACAGTGAGAGTGAGTGTTAATGGTGGTGCGTACAATAATGTGATATTAAGCGGTGCCGCAAATAGTGGAACCTTCACAGTTGGCAATGGTGAATCAATTGTGATTCGTCCCGATGGTCTAACATACGGGGGTAGGAATGACGGAATTATTATTCTAGAAAACCCATCAGCAGTTGATGTAGCCTACGGAGTCTTTACCTTTTAGTATCAGTTAGGAAACGCGATGTCAGAACCTCAAAAGACAAGAACAATGACCGAAGACGAGATTAGAGAACTCGTCGAGTCTACCGTCCTCCGGACGTTCGAGCGCCTTGGGCTCGACGCCGAAGATCCCATTCAAGTACAACGGGACTTCCAGTTCATGCGTGACTGGAGGCTCTCTAGCGAATCCGTAAAGGCGAAGGCGCTAGTCGCTGCCGTCGGCATACTAGTCGCCGGTGCCATGGGTGCCCTTTTCATGGGCATCGTCTCGATGTTCAACGGCGGGAAATGATAAAGTCCGTGCCGGTTATTGGAGCTAGGTAAGCTAGTGAAGATATGAAAAACGCCTTCTGCTTGGAAGCTAGTGTCCGATAACTGAATAAAACTCTAGTGACTCAGAACCGAATTTTTCGTATTCCCTTTTGCCCAAGGGAGTTAGTGTGGAACTCTCCAACTCTAGAGTTTTTCCAGTTTGGTAGTACTACCGTTTTTATGTTATTACTACTCTCTTCTCTCTCTCTTTAGAGAGAGAGAGAGAAAGTATTAGTACCACCCTAAAACGGTTGGTTTTTGACTCTAGTGACTTTGGAGAGGTGAAATAAACTCTAGTCTGGGTGAAATAAACTCTAGCCTAGGTGAAATAAACTCTAGTCTTGTTGCCTTTTCCCGCGTTTGTTCCATATTTGAAGAAACCCCCGCCCTTTGGGCACCATGGAGAACCCCGCATGGACACAGAAATCAACATATCGATCAATTACCAAGGTCACGACATCGATCTCGAGGACATCCCCATCTTTGGGCACTATGACTACGACCCTGGAGCACCCGCTACCCTAAACTATCCTGGAGACCCTCCGTGCCTCGAATGCGAGTTCGAGTGCTCGCTCGACGAGGAGGACGCCATCGGTCTAGTGAGGGAATGGATTGAAGCAGACATGGGACGCCTCCAGCGTTGGTGGAGGAGCCTCTTCGACCTTTACGACGGAGAAGAGATCCTAGCCCTTGTGAACGAACAGATAGATAACTATGAATGGGAAGAGGCACCCGTTTCAATTGAATTTTAAGGATTAAAGATGACAGAAAGAAAATACCTGAAGGATGAGTTCAAACCGATCCAAGTCACCTGGACTCTCGAACAGTTAGTCGAAGCCGGTGAGTGGTGGGCTGACGTGCTGGGGCTTGGTGGTTGGACGATCGATATTGAGCTGGCACGCGGATTCACTATCCCAGAAAGCGAAGCCGAGGTAACATGGACGCTCACCAAGCGCCGCGCAACCGTTCGTCTGTTGGATCCGAACGATAAACCAAATGGCGACCCAATCGACATGGAACGGGCACTCGTCCACGAGCTTCTTCACGTTGTGTTCGCGGCTTGGGATGATTCCTCACGTGATGGCATGTCGGAGATTTTGATAGCTGTTGGGATTGAGCAACCCATCGAACGGCTGGCGATATTACTTGTCGCATTTAGAAGAAACATCGCAAAGTATAAATTCAAACGCGAGGATCAATTTTAATGGCATTCAAATTCAGAACAGAACCCTTCAAGCACCAGCGTGAAATCTTCGAACTGTCGAAGGATCTCGAGTCCTACGCCTTCTTTTTGGAGCAGGGAACCGGTAAGTCCAAGCTCACCATCGACACCGCGTCCTACCTCCACCAAAAAGGGGAGATAAATGCGATGTTCATTATCGCTCCTAATGGTGTCCACCGGAACTGGGTTTCCGAGGAGATACCTAAGCACCTCGACGAAGAACTGCTCGCCAATACCGAGATGTACATCTTCCAGACCCGCAAGGCCAAGACTAAGACCGCCCAGCGGGAACTGAAGGCATTTTGGAGCCACAAGGGATTCAAGATCCTTGCGATGTCATACGACGCCATGATGACCGAGCTTGGAAAAGCTGTAACGTGGACAATCCTTCGCGACCACAAGTGTCTTTACGTGGCGGACGAATCCGCTCGGATTAAGACTCCAGGTGCCAAGCGAACCAAGCGAGCGGTGGCCTCGTCGCCTTACGCCGCTTACCGCAGGATCCTAACCGGCACGCCGGTGGCCAACTCCCCGTTCGACGTTTACAGCCAGCTGAAATTCCTCGACCCTGGATTTTGGAAGTCACATGGCATTAGCACTTTTCTCGGATTCAAGACTACGTTCGGAATCTGGGAAAAGAAAACTGCGTACAATCGCGAATACGACGACCTCGTGGGCTTCCAGCGTTTGGAATATCTGAAAGAGATTGTTGACAGCGTTTCAACCCGCGTCACGAAGGACGAAGTTCTTGACCTACCCGAGCGCCTTTATTCCAAACGGTTCTTCGACATGGAACCAAAGCAGGTGCGGCTGTACGACGAGATCGTCAATGAGTTCATGACGTACCTTGACAATGAACTCGTCACTGCTGCGTTGGCCATTGTCCGATTGCTTCGCCTTCAACAGATCACTTGTGGTTACTTGCCAGCTGATGGGGAGGAAGTGGTACTGCAGGACATTTGCGAGAAGAACCCACGTTTGAATCTCCTGAATGAAATTTGCGAAGACCTCGACCACAAGGCAATAATCTGGTGCCGTTTTAAGCGAGACATTGACCTTGTCATGGCCACCCTGGGCCCAGAGGCGGTGAGGTATGATGGGTCTTGTGATGATGATATGAGGGCACAGGCAATCGAAGACTTCCAGCGTGGTGAGGCAAATTACTTTGTTTCCAATGCCCAGACAGCGGGTGAAGGGTTGACGCTCACGGCGGCAAGAACTGTTATTTACTATTCAAACACATTCAAGTTGACCGAACGATTGCAATCGGAAGCACGTGCGCACCGCATTGGCCAGGTTCACCCAGTGAATTACATTGACTTAGTTGCATACAATACTGTTGATAATCATATCATTAGAGCTCTGTCCTCAAAGCTCGATGTGGCGAGCAGGATTACCGGAGACGAACTAAGGACGTGGCTATGAATAAAGTTTATGTCGTACAAAACCAACATTCAAAGAATCGCGTCACTGGTAAAATGGAGCAGCGGTTTGACCTGACCCCTGCGGAGGATTATGGAGAGTTGGAATTCCTTTTAGAGCCTACGGACATCCCATTCCAATCAGTACAGGTCATTGATAAGCTCCACACTAAGTTGGCTGATTTCACCGAGGAGGACTATCTTCTACTTATCGGAAATCCGTGTCTGATTGGGTGGTCGGTTGCTATCGCAGCACAATTTTCTGGAGGTCGTGTTAAGCTCCTCCAGTGGCATACACAGTCAAGAAGTTACATTCTCGTAGATGGTCGAGTATTTGACAACAAATAAAGTTGCCAGGTTTTTGGTCGTGTGGTATCCTTAGGCAGAACCATTTAAGGAGAAACACTATGGCGGACAATACTAACTACGGCGACTTCATTGATGCACCCACTGCATCAGGATTTGATGAGCTCGATAAGCTGGTAAATAAACAGCGTGAATACGAAGAAGAAGTGAAAAGACTTGAAGATGAATTCCGAGCTGCCAAGGCAAAGCTCGCGAATGTTTCCGAACGCTTATTACCAGACCTGATGGATGAAATGGGACTGGAAGAATTCAAAACAAAAAGTGGATTCAAGATCAAGATAAACAAAAAGCTCCGTGTGTCCATTGCTGGCGACAAGAAGATGCCTGCCCTCCAATGGCTGCGTGAACACGAGTACGGGGATGTTATTAAGCAAACAGTCTCTATTCCCTTCACCGTCAACGAAGCTGAAGAAGCCACCAAGCTCGTTGAAGAACTCAAGGGACGCTTCCGCATGGTGGGTAAGGATCAGAAAGTTGAATCCGCAACCCTCACTGCGTTGATCACCAAACTTCTCAAACAAGGTGTCGACGTTCCGTTGGCAACCTTCGGTGCTTACGAGCAACGCACAACCAAAATATCCGTATAACAAAAGCTGTTCTGATCAGCTTACTTATCAGACGTCCACTGTGCCTGGGGACGTTAAAGTGCCAGCCACGCTATAACCAAAGGAGCCATAGCAATGGCGAAAAACAAAGAGACCGTTGAAGACCAATCACCACCCACAGAAGTAGCAGAAACCAATAAGGATACTGCAATCACTGGTGGTGGTAGTTACGCAGACTATGCAGGACAAGGGTATGAAGATACCACGCAGGACGATTACAGTATTGCGTTCCTGTCCGTGTTACAAGCCTTGTCCCCTCAGGTAACTGGTGATGAAGCGCTGGACAATGCCAAAGCTGGCATGTTGTTCAACACTGTCACCGGCGACGTGTTCGATGGGAAAACGGGAATCGTATTCGTTCCAGCTCACCGCGCTCAGGTGGCAGTCGAATGGACACCACGCGAACAAGGTGGTGGCTACGTTGGACAACACGACCTCAAGTCGGAAATCGTCCTCAAAGCCCAGAGTAATAAGAACGACAAAGGCGTTCCGATTGCTGACAATGGCAATGAACTCGTACAAACTGCCTACATTTATGGCATCATCGTCCACGAAGATGGACGCCTGGAACCCGCCGTCCTTGGGCTTGTGTCCACTAAGTTGAAAGTTTACCGTCATTTAATGACTAAGCTCAACCAGTTTACTATTAAGGTTGGTGATCGTAAAGTATGTCCTCCGATATTCGCACACCGCTTGCGGATAACTACAAAATCAGAAAAGAATGCGAAAGGTTCTTTCTATAACATCGCCATCGGTGCTGACGGTGAATCGTTAAGTGATTCATTGCTCAAGACCGATGACGAACTCTTCATTGAAGCTGCTAAGCTCCGTCAGATGGTAATGTCTGGTGATGCTTCAGCCAATCACGATTCAGCTGGTAAAACAGGTGAAGGCACAGACGACGTGCCATTCTAAATTCGACCGCGTTTCTCTCGCGGCAAAGCAAGTCCTAGACTCCTTGCTTTGCCGCACTTTTTTATAATAGGAGATGACATGCGGTGGTCACCAGAACAACAAAATGCAATAGAAGCGGTCAAGCATTGGTACGACGAAAGTGATGAACAAGTCTTCAGACTATTCGGCTATGCAGGGACTGGAAAGACAACGCTAGCAAAACACTTGGCAGAGCAAGTTGAAGGGACTGTGTTATTCGCAACCTTCACTGGTAAGGCTGCACACGTGTTAATGCAAAAGGGCTGCCATGGTGCTTCAACCATCCACTCCCTTATCTATAAACCAAAAGACCGTTCCAGAAAGCGGCTCAAAGAACTTCGCGAAGAACGTGATGAACTGGCAAGCGAACTACGTAGAGAAAATGAAGGTGAACTTCCTCCCCACAACCAACATCTGGTGAAACTCGATAACGAAATAGCACGTGAACGTGACAGCTTAAAAAGACCGGCGTTCGCTTTGTCACAAGAGAGCATCCTCTCTTCAGCGTCTTTGTTAATCGTTGACGAAGTTTCAATGGTGGACGAACAGATGGGGGAGGATTTACTTACCTTCGGCTGCCGCGTGCTCGTCCTGGGCGATCCTGCCCAGCTGCCGCCGGTGTTCGGCGCGGGGTTCTTCACTAAGCACAAACCAAACCTCACCCTCACGGAAATACATCGTCAGGCGCAAGGTTCTCCGATAATAAAACTGGCAACAAGTGTCCGCTTAGGCAACGGCATTGAACACGGCGAGTACGGAGAAAGTGCAGTGATAAAGTGGTCGGACATGGACAAAGAAACTGCGATTGCTGCAGACCAGATTATCGTAGGAACGCACAAACTTCGTCGGAGTACTAACGCTCGGATTAGGGAGATTAAAGGGTATGATTCTCCGTTGCCGATGAAAGGTGATCGGCTGGTGTGTTTACGCAATGATCATGATGTGGGATTATTGAATGGCAGTATCTGGATTGTCAACAGCATTGTCGACCCCGATGATGACTTGACCTGTGTCCTTGACTTAATGTCAGAGGACGGAACTAAGAACATCGTTTGCGATGCACACACCGCCCATTTCTACGGCAGGGAAATGGATTGGTGGGAACGCAAAGAAGCCCAAGAGTTCGACTTTGGTTACGCACTGACGTGTCACAAGTCGCAAGGGTCACAATGGAACAATGTCTTGATCTTCGATGAAAGCGGTTCATTCAGAGAATCAAGAAACAAATGGCTTTACACAGCAATAACGCGAGCAGCTAAGAGAGTAGTAGTTGCCAAGAAATAACCTCATTCCCCCTAAAGGATGATTAGTATGTCAGAGTCTTACGGCCCATCGTTGCAATTTAGTGAATCAGTACATCAAGAAAAATATAGAGGAAAAGGAGAGTCGTTTAAGGAAGCAATGAACCGTGTTGCCAATGCCTTGAAAGATAACAAAGAACATTATCATGAGTTCCGAGAGACGCTACTCAATATGCAATTCATGCCTGCTGGTCGAGTTCAGACCGCCATGGGCTCAACCAAGAACGTCACCCCATACAACTGCTTTGTTTCTGGGACAATCGAGGACTCATTCGTCCACGGTAACGGTTCCATCATGGACATCGCCAAGCAAGCGGCTGCGACGATGCGGATGGGAGGGGGCATCGGTTACGATTTCTCCACTTTGCGTCCTTCCGGTGATGTAATCAAGAAGCTCGGTTCACATTCCTCTGGTCCAATCAGCTTTATGTCAATCTACAACGCGGTGTGCCAATGCACCGCCTCTTCTGGGCACAGGCGGGGTGCCCAAATGGGGGTGCTGAGGGTTGACCACCCAGACATCGAGGACTACATTCATGCCAAACAACCGCCCAAAGAAGCAGGGCCAGTCATGGACATGCTGGCGAAGTGTAACCCAGGGACAACAGAATGGGCTGAATGGTATGCCACGCTTCAATCAGTTCTTCAACTAACCGGATTCAACATTTCAATCGCAATTACAGACGAGTTCATGCGATGCGTAGCCGACGACAAGCCCTTCGCACTGCGGTTTGGTAACCAACGCTACCGTGAGGTGGATGCTGTTGCCCTTTGGGACACAATCATGCGGTCAACGTGGGATTGGGCTGAACCTGGTGTCCTCTTCATCGACAAGATAAACAGAATGAACAATCTGTATTACTGTGAAGAAATTGTTGCAACCAACCCATGCGGGGAGCAGCCATTGCCACCCCACGGTGCCTGTCTTCTGGGCTCATTCAACCTTGTGAAATACCTGAAGAAAACTGACGGTGTTTACGAATTCGATTGGGACTTATTCATGCACCATATACCTCACGTGGTACGTGCTATGGATAACATCGTCGACCGTGCAACTTACCCACTGTATGAACAAGAGAAAGAAGCGAAGTCAAAACGCCGAATGGGAATTGGCGTGACCGGTCTTGCCAATGCTTTCGAAGCAATGCTACTTCCCTACGGCTCACCTGAATTCGTCGCGATGGAACAGAAGGTTCTTTCAGTTCTCAACCGAGAGTGCTATCGTGCTTCCGCTTTGTTGGCCCAGGAGAAGGGTGCGTTCCCACTTTACCACGCCAAGAAATACCTCAATGGTGAATTCATCAAAACATTGGACGACGAAACACGCGACATGATTAAGAAACATGGAATTCGCAATAGTCATCTGACCTCGATTGCCCCAACTGGCACGATTAGCATGTGTGCAGACAATATCTCCTCAGGGATTGAGCCAGTGTTCGCATATAAGCAAAAACGAATTGTGAATATGCCTGGTGGTACGGTCGAAACAGACTTCGACGACTACGGATACAGCGTGCTGGGAGTAAGTGGTAAGCGTTGTGAACATGTGACGGTGGACGAACACTTGGACGTTATGGCCTGTGCCGCAGCGAACGTCGACTCCGCCGTGTCGAAGACCTGTAACGTGCCACCTGATATGGACTGGGACGAATTCAAAGGGTTGTATACTCGTGCTTGGCAACGTGGTTGTAAAGGAATAACAACATTCCAGACTGGCGGCAAGAGAGCCGGAATACTCAAATCTGCAGACGAACCAGAACAAGAACCTGAAAAAACATCAGCATGCCGGATCGATCTTAAGACTGGCCGCAAAGAATGTGATTGATTTTAGTTGTCATTTTACAGGCCTGATGTATAGTTTTTTAGAAGTGAATAACTTATAGAATCCCATTACTCTGATAAGGAGAGAACCCATGTTTTTCACAAGTAAAAAGTTCGGAATCGTAGCCGATGTGAAAGAATTCACACTAACCCAGTTGGCCGAAATCTACAATGAGGTCACAACGAATAAACCAATAAAGCGATTCGGTGACAGACCTTCTGCCTTACGCAGAACAAGAGCTGCGATCGAAAAGCACCTTGAATCTGATGAGGCACCTTCCGTTGGCAAAGCTGCTAAAAAGAACAAGCCAGAACCCACCAAGCCTAAGCCAAAACCAAATCCGGAACCGACTAAGCCAAAAGCCAACAAAGCACTAATTTCTTACCCACTGGGGGAAGAGATTCTCCACCACCGCCCCAATACGCGTCGCGGCCAACTCATTCGTCTAATGTCACAGGACAAGGGTGTCACATTAGCCGAAATGATGAAAGAAACGGACTGGTCAGAGGCTGACGTGCGTGTCACGTTGCGAATGATCCACCTCCACCTGGGCCATGGGATTCAAGAAGATGAACAAGGAAACATTCAACTCCTTGGACGTCCGAGGGATCGTAAGCCGTTTAACTTTAGCCCAGCGAAAGAAATCAAAGAACATCGCCTTGGCACCAAGCGTGACCGAGTCATCGGAATGCTTTCTAGTAAAGAAGGTGCGACGATGGAAGAGGTTCGTGCCGAAACAGGTTGGAATGCAGTGCAATCCTTCCAAGGCGTCATCCTAATACACACTTACCTAGGCCACGGACTCTCAGAGGACGACGAAGGCCGCATTAGAATTGCAGATTAAATAATGGCACCAGCAGGACACATCGTAAATAAAAGAGACTACGAAAGACTCACAATTGAGGAATTCGGCAAACACCTCCTCAGACACAACGACCTTGACCCAATCTATGTTGCATTGTATAAGTGCCACAATGAGATTCCTGCGGCGTGGTCAATGGGTAAACTCCAGCGTTGGATGCTCGCCTATTGGTGCTTCTACCACGCTGGGGTCGCCTGTTATATGTCCGACAAAACCAATGAGGACTTCTGGCCAGCGATGATGGAGGCAGCAAAGAACGAAACACTGTCACCAGCAGCTATTTCAGATGACCTTGCACATGTGAAGAACCGTTGGCCCAGAGGGTCAGAGCGTCGCCACTTCCGAGGCAGGCAAGGCGTAGCAGCCGTCCAAGAACTCACGCGGCGTTACCCTGTGCCGACCGACTTGGTTGGCTTTGTTATGGGTAACATGGCATCCGACACACCACAACTCTTCAGGGAGGTTTCGGGACGCGCACAGATGCTTCGCGGCTTTGGGCCATGGATTGCGTTTAAGATCTGCGACATGGCTGACCGCGTCTTGGGCATTCCGATCAATGTGGATAATGCAGCTGTGTTCATGTTCAAAGATCCAGTCAAAGCTGCGTTGATGGTTTGGAGGGACAAGGCTGGGCTCCCAGAGACGGCAAAGCCCAAGCGGGAACTTGAAGCGATCAACTTTGTGGTGGATTACCTCACGGATTATTTTAAGGAATTCAAAGCACCGCCTTCTGGCAACAGGCAGGTTGGACTCTTTGAGGTAGAAACTGTGCTCTGTAAATACAAGAGTCACCTAAATGGTCACTACCCGCTTTACAACGACGTTGACGAGATAAACGAAGGACTGTTGCAGTGGTCTGGAAGCAGCGAAAGTGCCAAAACCTTTTATGGTGCCATGCCCAAGAATCCGGAGAAAGAATAATGCCGAAAGAAATGGTAAATATTGTAGGGGCTGGCCTCGCTGGTTCCCTGGTTGCACGGTTACTTCGGATCAAAGATTATGAAGTTCGAATCTTTGATGACCACGACCCACATGCTGCTTCACCAGCGAGTAGTAATCTTTTTATTGACCATTGGCTGAAGAAGTTTTCTGCGAACGAAGCACGCAATGGCGTGAGGGTGATTGAGCAGTTATTCAGCCAAGGTCAAATTGAAAACCCATTCGAAACAGGGATGGGGTATGCGATGAAAGTCCGACACATCCCTCAGCGTCACGTGCTTGTTAAACCACATATCACAGACAAGGTGATTGAGGTAACTGACAATGGTGTGATAACAAATGTCAACGGCTACACTGGCAAAACAATCGTGTGTACTGGCTACCGTGGCGGTGAACTTATTGACGGAATGGATCTAGACATTAAGGTTGGACATTGCTTTTTCTTCAGCGGCCAACTCGACGAAGTTAAGTCACGATTGGCGATCATAAGTCCTTACAAACATGAAAAGCTCTATCAGTATGACGAGGGTGTAATTTACTACGCCGATTCGGTCGCTCTTAAACTGTCCAGTTATGAAAAGCGTAAAGAAGAGTTGAGATCGAAGACGATGAACCGAGCACGTAAGCACATTGGTGATGCTGCGTTGTTACAGTTTAAGGTAGGCTACCGACCCATGATGAAGGGCTACGACTTCGGTCGCCTTCAACAACATAACAAGAACATCTGGTCAATAAACGGTGGAGGAAAGAATGGGCTCATTGCCTACGCTGACCTCGCCGATCAATTCCTGAAACAATTGGAGGCGCAATGAAAACTGCCAACACAATAGCTGGAATCATACTCTTCTGCCTTACGTTCTCTGCGGTGTTCTTCGCCCCAACTGGATGCAGCAAACACGAAGCACCAACCTCCGCTTATGTGGGTGTTGTTGTCAAGACTGGTGCTTCGACCATTTATGCCGACGTCACCCAACGGGGTTATGCGTGGGTAGAGTACCACACAAATTACCGAACAGACCGATTCATTCTCACCTCAGGACATTATCGAAAGACAGAGGATTCCTCTGTGTGGGTTCCAGGGAGGCTTGAATTCAACGGACAGTACCAAACACAATTCGTCACAGAGCGACCAAAGTGGGTGCCAATGAAATGACTATCCCCTACCAAAAAATGCTGTGTCCTGGATGCCGTTCGAAGATGTCCTCATTTTTGTTTGAAGGTGGACAGAACATAATCCAGTTTGTGTGCGGGACATGGATCAGCGAAGATCCGGACTCCCACAGCCCACGAAGCCAAACTGGACTGTGTAAATATAACATAAGAAACGGAACCACTTCGGAAAGTCCTGAGCTGGTACCACACAAAATAATCAAATATCATGATTGGGTTTATGATGGTTACTAGCAGATTAAGAATTCGTCCAGCGACAATAGAAGACCACCCAGCGTTGGTGAAACTTTGTAAGACCTCGAAGTACACAAAGGACTTTTCAAACCAGCAGATGTTTTCGTCTGAGGACGCTTACCAAAAGGGTTGGATACGCCTAATTTACGCGGAGGATACCAAAGAACCTCCTCTGGGCTTCACGTGCGTTCGCCATAAGTCCCGTTCACCTGAAACAATGTTGTATTTTATAGTGGTCGAGCCGGACGTCCAAGGTTTGGGCATTGGCAGATTACTCATGCAGGACTTGGAAAAGCAAACACCACACCCGCGCATCGCACTAAAAGTTGAAAAAGACAACAAAGAAGCAATTGTCGTTTACTCACGCCTGGGGTATTGTGTAGAGTCGTTGAATGAATACAACGGCAAAGGCCAACTGATGGCGAAAGCGATTGTAAAATGACAATGAGTGCAACAAATCCTTACATGATAATTAAGAACCGACTGAGTGATCTTTACAGAGAACTCAACACCGGAGATTATGATCGTGCTGAGGTAAGGTTGTGCGGAATCGATGTTCGACTTTGGCGCACACGGATCAACTGCCGAGTGCGAATACACTTGGGCTACAAGTCGCCGTTCCCACAATTAGGATACCACAAAATTAGTAAGAATGACCTAACAGAGATGCTGTACAAACGAAAGGACGCGCTGTGATAATCACAATTAAAGGCACATCCGGTTCTGGGAAGTCTACCCTCGTGAGGCGAATCATTGACCTTTACGACGGCCAGAAACTGGTCTACCGACAAGAAGGACGCAAGCAGCCAATTGGCTATGCATACTATCGCCCAGAGGGAGAAAGCGGGAAACCGCTCGCCATCATTGGGCACTATGAAACACCGTGTGGTGGGACGGACACTATTCCAAAGATGGACAGAATCTTTGAGTTGGTTCGTGAAGCCCACGTGAACGACATGGACGTGTTGTTCGAAGGGTTGCTCCTTTCCGCAGACTTTAATCGCACTTATGCACTTCACACCGATGGGCTTCCATTGCTCGTGATCGGAATGGACGTTGACATTGACACTTGTGTTGACTCGGTCAATATTCGTCGTCAGGCAAAGTGTGCTGGCAAACCACTTGTGAATCCGAAAAATACGATTTCAAAACACAAAGGAACGAAGAACACAATCAAGAAACTCCAAGACCATGACGTCGATGCCCGCTGGGCAACTCGGGAAACTGCGTTCCAGATTATAAGGGGCGCACTGGATGTATAGCCTCGTGCACAAACTCGAATTCCTAACTTACGTGCAGGATCGTCAGAACATCCTTCTGAAAAGAAGGGCTGGTGAACCGTTCCCATGGACGACTGATTCCGTTCTCCGAAATCATTCCTTCTGTAACATCTTTCGCGAGGATGACCGAACGACCATCTGGTTCAGAGAAAACATCCGCGACCCGCTCAAGGACGACGCCAAGGTCTTCATGGCCACGGTCGCCTTCCGTTGGTTCAATCGGATTAGCACAGGTGAACTGATAAAGGACATTCTGCTTGAGGAAGGTTGGAACAGACAACGGGTTCTTGAACGACTTCATGGCGTGGCACCGCTTATCACCGGCGCGTACATGATCAAGTCACCCCCTGGGCGTAACAAACTTACGGGACTCTGTGCATGTATTGAGAATGTTGCGAAGGATGCAGATATGATCACTGACGCAATCCACATAGGACTGGGAATAAAACCTGAGAATGTAACGCTTGAAGCACTATGGAGACTATTGTTAAAATACCCTTACTTAGGTAACTTCATGTCGTATGAAATAGTCACTGACTTACGACACACCTGGATGGGTCGGAAGGCTCCTGACATTATGACGTGGTGTTCTCCAGGCCCAGGGTGTGCGCGTGGCATGGGGCGCGTGGTGGCTAAAGACCCGAAAATATTCAAGTACACTTCTGCTATTGATAGGGAAGTGGTTAATGATCTGATGTATGAATTACTTTTGTATGTTAATGACCACCTGCCCAGTGGGTGGGAGCGTTGGGAAATGCGAGAAGTGGAGCATACTCTCTGCGAATATGACAAATATAGGCGGGGCGTCCTTAGGCAAGGTCGTCTCAAGAAACTTTACAGACCCCCAGAAGGAGAAACGAAATGAGTATCAAACTCAACAAAAGTCACAGAACGCGAATCAGGTACGAACTAATGAAAGGCAAGTTTACCGAACGGACTGAGGCAGTCACTGAATTGGAAAACAAACTTGCTTACGATGTCTACAAGCAATCACTTGGTGCAAACTATAAGAAGTTCATGGATTGCCCACGAGGTTGGTTCGAAAAACGATCTGATTTCCGCGTTCGGTTCGGCGGAATGGACACAAGAATTGAATTCGGAGAAGAGAAAAATGGAGACACCATTTACGAACCTCTTCCTGACAGCATGTGTGGTTGGGGAATAGCGATTGGTGTTTACGACGCTGAACATAAGTTCACCAAGCGGTGGGTGAAGATCGACGCTGAGAAACAAGCGATTGACAAAGAAATGCGCACAATGGAAAATGAAATCGACGCTGTTACTGAATCAGTTACAACAGTCAATAAATTGCGAGACACTTGGCCAGAAATAGCAGACGTTGTGAATACTGTAGTCGGCGAAAACAAAACAACACTTCCAGCAGTGAACCTAAAAGGCTTGAATAAACAACTCGGCTTAGTGGCGTAAAAGCGACACTGGTTACAAAATAGTTAGGAAAGATATGCACGTTATAAAAGCAAGAAATGTACACCAAGCACTCCCTGAGGCACTGTACCAGATCAAGACCCACGGTGTGAAAATGGATTCACGGAATGGCCCAGTGCTCAAGTTCCCTGGCCCATGCACAATCGTTTATGAAAAGCCCTGCGAACGGGTTATGTTCTGGCCGGAACGCGATTGCAATCCGTTCTTCCACCTGTTAGAATCCCTCTGGATGTTGGCAGGCCGGAACGATGTCGCGTTCTTGAGTAACTTAGTGTCTCGGATGTCGACGTTCTCAGACGATGGCGAAACCTTCAACGGTGCTTACGGCTACCGCTGGCGTCGCCACTTTAAGTCGCCAGACGGTCACGTGATCGACCAGATGCTGACGGTCGCTTCCGCGTTGAAGGACAATCCCGATTGTCGCCGTCAGTTGATCACGATGTGGGACGCCGGTCACGACCTGGGCCTACAGTCGAAAGACCTACCTTGCAATACCCATGCTTACTTTAACGTCGTCGATGGTGCACTTAACATGATGGTGTGTAATCGTTCCAACGACCTCGTATGGGGTGCGTTAGGTGCTAACGCTGTGCACTTTTCTGTGTTACAGGAATTCATGGCGGCCTTGATTGGGTGCAAGGCTGGCAAGTATTGGCAAATGTCGATGAACATGCACCTTTACCTTGACCACCATGAGGAACTCATGGAGACGATGGCAAGTTACAGTTCAACACCTGTGTCAAGGACACCTTGTCCTTACGAGCTAGGTCAAGTTGAAGCCACACCGCTCATTCATGACATGGAACCGCTCGCGTGGTTAAAAGAAATGCAGCTGTTCCTCGACAAAGGGGTAGTGCTTGGAATGAAAGATCGTTTCTTGCGTGGTGTTGCACACCCAATGGCTCAGGCTTACTCGACCTATAAAACAGAAGGCCCACCCATGAAGTTCAAGGGTGCTTACCAATCACTCATCAACTGCTGCGGTTCAGATTGGCGAATCGCATGTAACGAATGGGTGGAGCGCCGTGAAACAAAATACAATACTTCACTCGCGGGTAAGGGAAGGCCAGAGGAATGAATAAGACCAAAGTATATTTCATATGCCCAGTGACAAACGCGACCAAGAAGCAGAAGATAGAAATGGACGCCTGTGTTCAGCTGCTCGAATCAACTGGCCATGAGGTCTATTACCCACCGCGTGACGTTGATCAACGCAATGACAATGGTGGGTTGAGAATATTCGAATCACACCTAAACGCGATGAGGCGATGCGTTGCAATTTATGTATGGTGGGACATTGAATCGAAAGGTTCTTACTTTGATCTTGGGATGGCGTACATGTTGTACTCAATCCGTGGTCGATTGCCCTGTCCCATGGACTTCTTTATCGCCAATAAAGATGGTGTCGAACCATTGAAGAATAAATCATACCAAAACCTTCTAATCCAATTAGCAGAGGAAACCCATGAATCACAATCCAATACTTAATAGTGACCCAGCGTCAACAGAATATCTAAGCCACATGAATGACGTAGCCAAGGAGGATGTCGGAGCACTCGTCAAGGCACAGACTTCCTACGGCAACTCGTGGAAGCAGCGCGGCGGCGTGGGAGCGTTCATGATGCTCGCTCGCAAGTGGGATCGCATTGAACAGCGAATGGGACAGACTCCTGTATTGTTGTTTGATTCGGACATCACTTTTGCCGACGGCGGAGATGATGGTGACCGGTTTGACATCCTCCAGCACTTAATGGCGGACGACCGTCCGGAAGGCGTCATCGATGACATCCGTGACCTCCGCCGTTACTTAATATTGATTGAAAGCGAAGCCAGAGCAATGCGGATACCCGCCTGCGCTGGGCCAGCACGCAGTACGGTGGAATCGTCCGACGAATCCATCCATGCAACACAATAATTTACCACTTACCCCTCCCCCTAGGAGCTAAGCAATGCAACGATACGTCGTAGGATTGGCGTTCAACGCCGATAAGAGTGAACTTATCCTGATTCATAAGATACATGGACCAAAATGTGTCCTTGATAAATGGAATGGAGTCGGCGGAAAGATCGAACCCAATGAACAGGCTATTGATGCCATGATTCGTGAGTTCCAAGAAGAAACTGGTGTGAGAAGTTTACATGGCGATTGGGAACAGTTTTGTGTGATCCAATCTTCTGTCCACCAAGTCGTGTTCTTCTGGGCAGCGAACGATAAGTTCATGAACGCCGAAACAACGACGGACGAAAATGTCCATAAGTTTTTCCTTGGACACCCACCAACAAGCAAGGTGAAGAACCTGCCAGAGAAAATCATGGGCAACCTAATGTGGATGGTGCCACTTGTCTGTGACAACGATACCATAACGGGCAACATTGGAACCCTTCGCACTGACAGGACTGACGACGAATGAGGAAGTATAACCCAAAAGCTATGATTCAGCCACCCCTGCCAGGGATCGGCCCAAAGTCGGAGTGGACGCCAACGCCGGTAGGCCAGCTCCCCTCTTGGGCAGGTGTCAAGCGGATAGGGTTGGATCTGGAAACGTGTGACCCTACGCTGAAGAAGTATGGCCCAGGGGTGAGGCGGGATGGATGGGTTTGTGGAATCTCTTTCGCGTTCGAGGATGGGCCAGGATTCTATCTTCCGATTAAGCATTCAGACGATAATCTTCAGGCTCACCACGTGTGGGATTACCTCAAAGAACAGGCTGCGACTTACGAAGGAATAATTGTCGGAGCCAATCTCCAATATGACCTAGATTACCTCGCGGAGAACGGGGTGTGGTTTAGTAAGGTGAAGTGGTTCCGAGACGTACAAATTGCAGAACCGCTCATCGACGAGTTGAAGGATTCGTACTCGCTCCAATCTATCTCTGAACAGTATGACCTTCCTGGGAAAGATGAATCTCTGCTTCGGGAAGCTGCAGCACTGTGGGGGATTGACGCTAAAAAGGAGATGTACAAGCTCCCAGCACGCTTCGTGGCCCCATATGCAATATGGGACGCCGAACTCCCGCTTCGCCTCCTACGGCGTCAGGAGCGGATCATTGAGGAGCAGGAACTGTGGGACATCTATAACTTAGAGTCCAGACTCCTCCCAGCCCTCCTCAAGATGCGTAGGAGGGGCGTAGCAGTTGACTTCAAGCACTTAGATAAGGTTCAGGACTTCGGAATTGCGGAGACTAAGAAGGCTCTAGAGGTCGTTTATGCGGAAACCCGCGTAAGGATCAATTGGGACGATGTTTTCAAGGCTAAGGCACTCGCACCCGCGCTCGAATATATTGGTGTCGTTCTCAAAACCACGAAGAACGGATTGCCTCAGATTGATAAGGACTTACTCGAAAAACTCGACCACCCAGTGGCAACGGCGCTCGGAAGGGCTAGAAAAACAAATAAGCTAGTCACGACCTTTGTACAGTCGGTACGCAACCACGAGACCAACGGTCGGATTCACTGTTCGTTTAACCAATTAAGAATGACAAAGGATGACGAAAAAGGTGACTCCAAAGGTGGCCGCTTCGGCAGGCTGTCTTCTTCCAACCCGAACATGCAACAGCAGCTGGCTCGCGACCCCGAACTTGGGCCATTTTGGAGAAAAGTTTTCATTCCGGATTCCGGAAGACTTTGGGGTTCGATGGATTACTCCCAACAAGAACCACGCTGGCTAATTGACTTCGCGGAGCGTTGTAACCTCCCCCGCGCCAAAGAGGCAGCTGATAAGTACAGAAATGACCCAGCAACCGACAATCACCAGATGATCGCTGATATGTGTCGGATTGAACGGAAACCGGCGAAGGAAATCTTGCTTGGTAAGTGTTATGGGATGGGCCCATCGAAAATGTGTCATAAACTTGGCCTACCAACAAAGTGGATTCATTCAAACCGGATGAACAGGATGATCGAGGTGGCTGGCCCAGAAGGGGACGCGATTATCAAGCAATTTGACCGTGAGTTGCCATTCGTCAAGATGTTAGCGAAACTGTGTGAAGAAAAGGCGAAGGAACGCGGGTTCATCCTTACTGTCTTGGGCAGACGTTGCAGATTCCCCGAAAACATGGACGAAGATTCAAAAGACAGATTCGATTGGTGTCATAAGGCACTGAACCGCCTAATTCAAGGTTCTTCAGCCGACCAGACGAAGCAGGCTGTTGTTCTGCTTGACGAAATGGGTGAGGAATTACAGTTACAGGTGCATGACGAGGTGACCGCTTCGGTACGTGATCGTGCCCACGGTGAAGAAATCGGAGAGGTCATGACGAACTGTGTACCTTCAAATGTTCCGTTCAAGGTCGATGTTGAGGTGGGTACGAGTTGGGGGTCAGCAGCATAATGAAAAATTCAACGAAAAAATTATTTTTTCGCGTAATGCATACGTTCTCGGAGATACATCATGAAGTTTGAAACAAGAGATAAGTTATCTGGCACCCCTTCGGTTTACTTAATGGTCGGGTGTTCCCGAACAGGGAAAACCAGATGGGCAAATTACCATCACCACCATACGAATTCAACCATTGTGTCCAGGGACGACATACGGAGGGCAATGGGAGTTGAGTACGAAGAAGGTCTGGAACCCTTTATCAAACTCACTGAACATTACATGTCTAAGGCGTTGCTCCTCCGAGGTCAAAATATAATCGTCGACGGCACACACCTAACAATCACTTCAAGAAGTAAGTGGATAGAAAAGGCGAAGAATTCAGAGATAAAACTATTCATCACTTGGTTTCATCAACCAATCGACCATAACTTATGGAATGATAGATGTGTCGAAAGTAAATACCCTTGGGCAGTCATACAAGAACAATTAGAAAGAATAGAAGGAATCACAGATGAAGAAGCACTATATGCCTCTGTTTCAGAGATTGAGAGTAATATATGAAAAGTAATTACTATATCGCACTGTTATTTAAAAAGAACAATGATCTTCACCTGACAGTGAATTATTTCACGATGATAAGCCCAGGGGAGCTGTGTGTACTGATCGCAAAAGTTGACAAGGCCGTCAAGGAAGAGTCTAAAGGTTCCTTCGACATCGTGCTTGATGAGCCCGGACACTTCGGTGCTAATGGTCACATTAATGTCCTCAAGGCACCTCACCATTACCGTTGGCCTCAGTGGGTTCGAAACTTCGTTGAGAGCAATTGGTCACCGCATGTCACAACTCAGAAATCTCATCTTAGTTTGAAAATAGATCGAGTTGCCGTGATGCAGCGCCAAGATATAGTCTGTTGTTGGGATCTTGGCGACCCAGAACCCGAACAAGGAACGCTATTTTGAAACCTGTAATGCAAACCAATAATGACATCCCTGGCGGCAACTGTCTTCAGGCTTGCATCGCTTCGATTATGGAACTCCCGCTTGAGTCTGTACCCAACTTTTGTTGGGATGCGGGATCAGGAAACTGGTTCCGTGACCTTTGCGAATGGGCGTATGGGATGGACTGTGGCATTGCCCGAACGGACACAAGTGCGATCGACTCTGCCTGCCTGGGCTATTGCATCTTGGGCGTGAAATTAACAACCCATGAAAACCAAGAAGTGGAATGCTACCACGCAATAGTGGGAGAAGCAGTTATGGAAGACACTGGATTGAAATTCAGAGTGGTACATGACCCACACCCAGAACCCAAAGAAATTACTAATCTTATCGACATCATTTGGATCATAAGGAACGCAGCATGAGCATGAAAATAGAACCAGAATATAAGTGGGAATTGAGATTCCTGAACCTTGCTAAGCACATTGCCCAGTGGAGTAAAGATCCCTCGACGCAGTGCGGTGCGGTCATCACTGATATGACCGGTAACATTGTGTCAACTGGATTCAACGGATTCCCAAGGTGTATGTCCGACGCCGAGGAACTCTATCTTGAACGTGAGGTAAAGTATGATCGCGTGGTGCATGCCGAAATGAATGCGGTGCTCAATGCCCCAAAAGATGTCCGAGGCTGCAACATTTTTGTGTGGCCGCTTATGAGCTGCACCCGTTGCACTGTCCACCTGATTCAATCCGGTATTGAGACAGTTGTGACCTGTCGGATTCCAGACGATAAGGTTGAACGGTGGGGCGACAGCATTAATCGGAGTAAGCAATATTACCAAGAAGCTGGTGTGTCGTGGCTTGAGTTTGACCTAAACACCAATCAGCTGCATTCAGCATATTCCAGCGAACAAAATGCTGTGTATAACTTGAAGGAATAGTCTTGATCAGCGAAAAGACATTGCGACGGAATGTAATAACAATGTTACAACCATTGGATGCTATCGCTGTAGAAAATCCTGCCCACATTGGAACACCAGATGTGTGCTTCATCGAAGGCTGGATTGAATTAAAAGTAGTCAAGCGTTGGCCACCGCGTGGTGGCATACTTCGCCTTGAACATTTTACTAACCAACAACGTGTTTGGTTACTGAGGAGGTGTAGATTAGGAGGAAGGGCAATTTTGTTACTCCAGGTGGGCTTGGAGTGGCTTCTTTTCGACGGAGAAACTGCGGCTAACTTAGTAGGTCGTGCTGATAAAGAAACGCTGTTGAAGTCAGCAGCACAGCATTGGCTGAAGAAACCGTCCGGAAAGGACTTACGTAGATGCGTATTAGCGATTTAACCAAAGGCGAAAAATTATTCTTGTCACGTAGGCGCGTGAAACAAACATTAATGGTTGCGGCTAAAAAATACAAGACCACAGTTCCTCAGTACCTAGATTGGGAAAGGGACATCGAAGAAGCCCCAGAACCACTCAAGAAATTGGGCAGACTGACACTTGAGGACATATTCCTAGTTCTCAGGCGTCGTTCTGAGAAAACTGTGGCAGAAATAGCAGAAGAAGTAGGATGCTGCCCTTGGTGGTTGCGTTGGATGGAAACTGGCAAAGCGAATAATGAAAAACTAACTGCATACTGGAGCATATGACTACCGTGATACAATCAGAACACAATCTATCATTAGAATTTCTGAAATTATGGGCACCGGAAGGCCCATGGATTCTCACTGCGATTGACATCGAACGCAAGGGAATTGACACACGAACCTTTCGCCCAGAAGAGGAGGAACAGTTAGCGGCGTGGCTAATTTTGTACGACCAAGATCGCAACTTCTACTTCCATGTCAATCCAACAACCCATGACATGACGAAGAAGGCCACACGCGGAGACATCAAGAACCTGTCATGGCTGCATGTTGATATCGACCCAAGGGCTGGCGAAGATATCAACGAAGAACGTCAACGTGCGTTGGAGATGCTCCAGAATCCTCCAGGTGGACTTCCACCCGCCACCGCCATTGTGTTTTCTGGCGGTGGCTACCAAGGGTTCTGGAAGCTAGAAGAACCGTTCACAATTGACGGACAAGAGACACTCTATGAAAATGCAAAGCGGTACAACATACAGTTGGAAGTTATCTTCTCAGCGGATAATTGCCACAATGTTGATAGAATCATGCGGCTCCCTGGCACGGTCAATCGACCAGACAAGAAGAAGCGTGAAAAAGGCCGGACTGCGATGCTGGCCAAGCTAATCAGCTGGAACGACGAGGCAGTTTACCCACTGAGCATGTTTACCCCTGCCCCAACGACACAATCAGCCTCCCCCACCACCTTCTCTGGGCGATTGGTGGAGGTTAGTGGCAACGTCGAACGACTTGATAACGTGGATGACCCTAAGCTGAAAGACGTCCACGATCTGGCAAAGGTCGTGATTGTTCAGGGGAATAACCCTGAAGACTTATGTCAATTTGGTAAAGATGGAGGAACAGAGCTGGACAGGTCTCTGGCATTGTTTTACGTTTGTTGTGAAATGGTTCGGGGTGGTTGTGACGACGATACCATTTACGCCGTCATTACTGACCCCGACTTCGGAATTTCAGAGTCGGTTCTTGATAAGGGTTCCTCTGCCGAAAGGTACGCACTCCGGCAGATTAGTAGAGCTAGAGAAAATGCAATCGACCCTCACTTAGAAGAGCTCAATTCCCAATTTGCTGTGATCAGTAGTAGTGGTGGCAAGTGCAGAGTTGTTGAGGAAGTGTTTGAACCTTCAATCAAAAGGTATAGGCTGGAGTACCAAACATTTGCAGACTTCAAGTATAGATTCATGAACCAGCATGTCATGGTTCCAGGCGTTGGTGAAAACGCCAACCCCAAACCCGTTGCATTGGGAGATTGGTGGTTGAAGCACCCCAACAGACGCCAATACGAGATAGTAACCTTCGCTCCTGGGCAAGATGTCCCTGGTGCGTATAACCTTTGGCGTGGATTCGCTTGTGATTCTATTCCTGGTGATTGTTCGCTATCGTTGAATCATATCAAGAGAGTAATTTGTTCAGGTGACGAAGAACACTTCAATTATCTCATGGGGTGGATGGCTTGTTCTGTGCAGAAGCTCGGCACCCCTGGCTATTCAGCAGTTGTGCTTCGCGGAGGTCAGGGAACAGGTAAGTCATTCTTCGCCGCGAAGATCTTCGGCTCCCTCTTTGGGCGTCACTTCCTCCATGTGTCTGACCAAAAACATGTAACTGGCTCCTTTAATGCTCACCTCAGAGATTGCATGGTGTTATTTGGAGATGAGGCATTTTATGCAGGGGAAAAGAAACAGGAATCAGTTTTGAAGATGCTTGTTTCTGAGGACAAACTCGTCATTGAAGCCAAAGGTGTTGACGCAACCGTGAGCGCGAACTGTTTGCATGTTATCTTAGCCTCCAATGAAGAATGGGTAGTTCCAACAGGAAAGGAGGGTCGCAGGTACTTTGTGCTTGAGGTCGGAAACGAATACAGAGAAGACATTGGGTACTTTAAGGCGATACAGAAAGAACTTGACAACGGTGGGCGTGAAGCATTGTTACACCACCTGATGTCGTACGACCTTTCGAGATTTAGTCTCCGTGAGGTGCCTAGGACGAAAGGACTTTTGGCCCAGAAGGTGTTGTCTATGGATCCATACAAAGAATGGTGGTATGACAAATTGAAAGAAGGTGTTGTGTTGCCTGGAAACCATAAGTGGGAAGCGCGTGTACCTAAGGAGGAACTGCTATACGATTTTCTAGAGAACTGTCGCAATTTTAACACCAAGTATAGAGGAAACAGGACAACCCTAAAACGAGAAATGGAAACATTCCTGCCTTTTTCCCCCAACGGTAAGCAAGATTGGCAACGTCGGGACGGTGTTTCGATAGAAGTCAACGTGTTTGGAAGAGAACCGAAAAAGATAAACTTCCCTTACTATTGGTGCACTCTAACACTGAAGCAATGTCGTGACCACTGGGACGAGAACTTCGGTGGGCCATATGACTGGCCTGAGGAAACTGAAGTTGGAGAACCAACAGACACACCGTTTTAGTCAAAGTTGTTTTTTCAATTAACAATAAAAACAGTATTGCTTTTTTACGAAATTAAGGCATACTTAGGCATACCCTTTAACCTTTTTGGAGACCCGTAATGGAACAGACTTTTTGGTATCGACTAGGCTTTCGCGAAACAACACCTGAAATTGAAAAGGTGTTGGAAATAGGCCAGAACACAGAACAGAAACACCCAATTTATTTTGTGGCCCCACTTGACGAAGAAGGCAATACATTAATGCATGCTGTGCGTTCTGTGCAGTCAGACGCAGATGGAAATCCAGTTGGATACTTCCCGAACGTCGAACAGGCACAAGCAGCAGTCAAGGCACAAATTCAATCACAAATGGATCGCATGCAAGAGGCATTAGATTCGATCGGTAAAGACACAGCTAATTGATCTTTCTCTCCCCTTCGTACCTTACCCCTTCACCGGGGTTCGGTATTTTTAATTAGAATCAGAACTAGAACCTGAAATACGCGGAGTCTTTGATGAGTTCTTATGAGGTGATACAAAATAGCTATGCAATTGGTGGGGGTGAACTCCCGATTGAAAGCGAAAGCGTAGATCTCATTTTTGCCGACCCACCTTACAACATTGGAGTGAAATACGAAGATGATCCTTCCAAGGATTCAGTAGACCCACTAACATACTGGGAAACCCTAGGCAGTACAATCCTCCAGCTACAAAAATGTGCAAGAAAGGGAGCTACGCTCTGGTGGGTGTGCCCAGAAGCTCATGGAGATGCGATCAGCCCAATTCTCGAGGAATGTTTTGGCCCAAAACTCTATCGCATAATCTGGCACGAAACCTTTAGCCAATACAACAGATATGATCTCACGCAAGACTATCGGTTTATTTTCTGTCACGTCAAGTCCGATAAAACCACCGATAAAAGGATCACAAAGAACTTAGACGGGATACGTATTCCGTCAGCGAGAATGGCCCAGGGAGACCGTCGAGCAGCGGGGCCAAAGATTCCAGGACGTGTATGGCAGTTGCGCCGACTGCAAGGTACGTCCAAAGCACGAGTCAAATGGCATCCTGCCCAAATGCCACCGGAAGTGCTACAGCGAATCGTAAAAGGATGGTCGTCGCCTAGCGACCTAATTTTGGATGCCTTTGCAGGCTCCGGCTCCCTGGGTATTGAATGTTTGAATCTCGAAAGGAATTTCATTGGAGTGGATCAGTCACAGACCTATTGTGACTTGATGCATACGCGCCTTGAACTCGAAAAACGAAAGTTGATCTAGTGTTCAATGAAAGAACAGTTGCAGTATTTAATGGAGAACGCCAAAGTTGTTCTCTCCATAAAGGAGGAACGGGAAGCGTTCCGCAAATTAAATGCTGCCAAGCGTAAAATCCAATCCCTCGAAAAGATCAAAGGGCGTAGCCGTTCTGAGTCCACCCAGTTGTGGTGGGCTCAGCGGCGACATTCGGAAGCACGCGACCTGATTATCCAAGCCAACTTTGGGCTTGTGGTGGCGATGATTAAGAAGACGAAGGCACACAACGTAGAATTCGATGAACTTATGTCCGAGGGAATGTTGATTCTCACTCGGTCAGTGAATAAGTTCAAGGTGTCATTTGGTCATAAGTTTTCGACTTATGTATGCCGCGCGTTACTGAACGGGTTCGCACGAATGGGAATGAATCAGGGCACAAAGCATGATAAGTGCACCGCAGACCACGACCTCGCAATGAATTCACGGGAGACCGCCGTTACACCGCCCAAGGAGAACGTCTCCGAGCTGCGGCAATTCCTGGAGTACCACATGGAAGACCTCTCCGACGACGAACAGACCGTCATCCGCTTCCGCTTTGGGCTACAGGACGACAGGGCATGGACGCTTGGGGAGGTGAGTTCACTAATGGGCATAAGCAACGAAAATGTAAGGAAAATACAGATTTCCGCTTTGAAACGTCTCAATACTATGACGCACGACGCTTTAGATTCAGAATCCGATATACTGTAATACACGCCGTATTGAGGAAAAATAATGCTGTTAGCGTTGTGTTCGACATTTGAAAAAGTTAAGCAAAAAGCAGGCGACACCATACACGAAGGTGACGTCCTTGCGGTGTTGTTGAAAGAAGACTTAGGTGTTCTTGTCCCTGAATCAATTGGCCCAGATGGGGAGGTAGTCCCCGAACATCTGAAGTTCCACAAGATTCGGATGCATACACCCAGTGAGGAAGAGGAGACGGATTTTCAAATTGTCGAGTGGGAAGATGATGTGATCGAAGCACGCATGGTCGAAGAAGGACGGCATGTACTGGACAGTCCTTACGCTAAGCATGATAACAAAGGCAATCGCACACAGTTGTCCACAAAGTATGCAGATAACAGTGGGCTGCCGGCAAATGAACGTGCGGACATCAAAAACCGTAAGAAGCGGGTGGAGAAAAGATACTCCAAGGACATTATTAAGACGAGGGGTCAGGGCAACGGCAATAACGGTAACGGCAATAACGGTAACGGCAATAACGGTAACGGCAACGGTAACAATAGGGGAGGCGGAAATGGCTGATGTAATAAGCTCAGTAGGAGCAGGACAGACCTATGCTAGTTATTCATTGTGGGAGGCTGCTTCTGGTGGCACCGGCACAGATCACTATATAGGAGAGGGTACTGGAGATTGCGGCTCAGGCGGAACAGTAAGTGGGTGGGTGGCCGGTGCACGAGGAACAATGCGTCCAGCAACTGGTCAGGGGCATAATGGCATGCAGGCAGATTCTGGTGCGTACATTGACTCAGCGGCTGGAATATTTACATACAGCAATACTGAGGGAATTGTCTTCACGATTGAAGACATTGGGTTAATAGGTGCCAACACAGATGAATACGAAAAATTGGTTGAATTGACAGACTCGCCCACCAATGGTTCAACTATGGACTTTACGATGACGGGTTGTTTGGTTGAAATTCGCGTTGACAACTCAGCATCCACTGACACTGGCATAAATGTGGTGGAACTCACAGCGACGGCGAACAGCAGTAATTATACATTCGAGAATAACACTTTCTACCTTAATGACCAATTCTTCGGCTCCTCAGGTGATCTCATACTGCTCAATGCTTCCTCCACAACAGGTGGCAGGGTAGTTACCGTTCAACAAAATGCATTCGTTATGTCGACCATCTCCTCAGGTGCTGCCTCAATGAAAGCGTTTGAGATGCTGGACGGAGGAAATGCCTCGAATTTAATTCATAGGAACAATTACTACCATGACGACCAAGGTGATGTGGGTGTTGATGTGGACCAAACGGCAGACAGCATTACCACGTCAAACAATGCGACGTCTGGGTTTGCCTCAACCAACACTGAAATAGACGCCGATGGGTCAGACAATGTAATGGACACAACCGACGGCTCATTCAACTTGACACCTGTCCCTGGCGGTGCGTTGGATGCAACTGGTGCTTCTTCCACCACGTCAACCGACCAAGTTGGCGTGACGGTTCCACAAGGTTCCGCACCGTGCATTGGCCCACTGGAGTTGACTGTTGAGTCGACTGGTGCGAGTTATTATGATGTACTATGGCTTAAAAGAAAACGTATCCGAATAAATCGCCAATACTCCGCCGGTGGGCTGACGAGCGTACCAGTCAACATTGACCTCGCCGACCTGGGCACCGATTTCTGGACGGCCAGTAATGGTGGTGGTGAAATACGAATAACGAAGAAGGACGGAATAACAGAAGTGGCTCGCGAGATTGTGGCGTATACCGACAACGGCACATCCGGAACGGGTGAGGTGTGGTTCTTAGCGGACGCACTCGAAGATAATGATTCGACAGCAGATTCATTCTTCTATCTCTATTACAGCAACGCAGCAGCCTCCGATTATGCAACCAATGCCACCTTTGGTGCACAAAATGTGTGGCCTTCTGGATATGAAGGTGTGTGGCATTTACAGGAAGACCCAAGCGGTTCCGCTCCCCAAATGGTTGAGTCAACGAGCAATGAAAGAAATGGCACCAGTGACGGAACTATGACCACCGGTGACTCGGTACCTGGTAGGTGCGGTGGGAATGCAATTGACTTTGACGGCTCCGACGATAGTGTGTCAACGAGTATTTTTCCAGATGGTACTTATAGCACGATCTCCTTTTGGTTTAACCCAGACGTGTTCGCTGGGCAATCGTTCCGGTCAAGCGGGTGCCATGATTCTTCAAACCATAGATTTTATCTCGGCATTGATACGAACAACTGTTTCTCCGGTTGGGGTTCAGGCTTTACATCTGGGTCGCCCCACAATATGTCAATAGGAACCTGGTATTACATGACGATGGTTGAGGATGGTTCTGGTAATTCCGCTGTTCATGTGAACGGCGTTGAATGTGACACCCTGGTTTCCACTTTCGTAGGCACAAGCGTACGACAAATGTATATTGGCGGCAGATCCAGTACGGCTGGAACCTTAATCAATTCGTATATGGATGGGCAAATAGATGAATTCCGCGTCTCGACTGACAGCATCTCAGTCGCCCAAATATTCGCTGAATACTTCAACCAAAATGGAATAAACACTTTTTACTTCTTTGATGCAGAAGAAGATGCACCCGCTGCCGGTGGCTTCACACCGTACTATTACAACACACTATTAAATGGAGCCAACTAATGGCACTTCAAAAGAATATAGCTGGCAAAATAATCGTGTTCGCGTTCAATGTAACGGACAACATACCACTGGCTGGTGATGCCGCAAACATTACCTGTAATATTCGCATTGATGGTGGGGCGACCAGCGCATTGTCCACTCCTCCGACAGACCTTGGGGGTGGTTCTTATGCGTTTGACGTTTCTGCGGCACAGACGAATGGTGATTTGATCTCGGTACACCCTGTGTCTGGAACAGCTGACATCCAAGTAATTGGAGTGCCCGGTGCCATTTACACAGACGCACCGAACTATAACGAACTCTCCATCACCGCTGGCGGAACAGTCAATGCAGACACGATAACGGTTGCGGGTGTGACGATTACTTCCCAGAGTGGTACTAACCTAGAGACGTTCCTGAATAACGGCGCGTCTGCAGCCACCGCCACCTTGGGCAATATCACGACGCTCATTACTGGTGTGAATGTTACTTCGTTGACTGGCATTAGTGTTACTGCCCAGAGTGGTACGAACTTCGAGACGTTCTTCAATAATGGTGCTTCAGCCACCTCAGTGACCGTGGACGATGCATTGTTCAATGGGGACGTCAATCTACTTTCTATCCAAGGCGTAACCCTGACCGCTCAGAGTGGTACGAACTTCGAGACGTTCTATAACAATTCCGCTTCTGCTACCACGAAGGTAGTTGACGATGTCGGCGGTGGCAGTGGGGTGGACGTCACTTCGATTGCTGGTGTGACCGTTACTGCCCAGAGTGGCACTAACCTTGAATTCTTCTTCGTGAACGGTAGTGCCAACACGACGCAGATCGTCGACGATGTTGGTGGCGGCACTGCAGTGTGGACTGAAGCAGAGAAAGACTTAGTCCTCGACCGAACTAATACTGGCATCATCACAGTGGTAAATCCGGTAGTGAATGCCGAGCGAGTTGACCTTGTTCAAGGCGACGATTATGATGCAGCGGACGGCAGAGAAATTAGCTTTACCATTACCGGAATTCCAAGTGCCGTGACAGTGGCCTCCGCGACATTCTCCATTCGTCGCGAGGACACTGGCGCGGTAGTATTAGACAACGAGCCCTTGACTGTTGTTACACCGACAGGAACCATTGAGGTATACTTAGAACTCACAGCTGCCCAGACAGCGTTGTTACCAACCGGCATTGAACTACGTTACGACATACAAGCTACAACCACGACCCCAACCTCAATCACGCTCGCACAAGGTGACTTGGTGGTAGAACCCGATATCAACCCCTGAAATTCCGAGTCTAAAACCTGTTCCAGAGGATGTCTTCTAGGACAGACAACAACCCCAATTGTAGAGATTTCTCTACAAGGAGAACGCGATATGGAAAAACCAGCAATAACACCTATGTCTAATGAAGTCGGAACTACAGGAGGTGTTCGAGTGGACGCTTCAGTCTTGCTCGATGCAGACAACAGTAAGGCACCAAGCAGTGGGACAGTTGACCTTCGAGTATTTTACGTTAATGGTACCTCCGCAATATCCCAATTGGACTTCAGTGACAACACATTCAAGACTTCTGGCCACACCACTAAAACCAAGTCAATGTCACACCAAGCAATTGACGGGTATGACACTGGAATCTGGACAGCAGACATTCCAATAGCTGCATTCGAAGAAGGATTCGTATATTTATTCGAAGTGACTCCCTCAGCAGCATCAACTTTGAGTGTTGCAAAGTATGAACACTTTAACTACAGTGCTGATGCTCTTACTTGGCTTGATCGTCAAAGGCTCAACGAATGGCACAAGGACGGTGTAATGGTCGGTTCATTCCACGACCCAGATTGGTCGGATGGCATGGGCCAAACTTTACCTAACGGGTTCGGAGCTAACTTTGCACAGTTCTTCTACAATGCTGGCAATAGCAGTAGTTTCGGTATTGCCGAATTGGAGGAAACCGCCACCAACGTCTCCGACACCAAAGTCTTCGCCAATGATATGTTCACAGATGGTGTTGACGTCAAGTCCCTTTCTGGGCAATCTCTTGCCGACGGCTTTATTGTCAATAACTTCATGGTCTTCTTCGGCAACAGTGGTGCAGTCTACAACGGGGCGATTGACGATGTCACCGAAACCAAACTCCACGCTTCCAATACGTATGCGTATGTTGACTTCATGCAACAACACGGTGTGAAGGTGCGTTCTTTGCAAGATGTTGTTCTTACCGGAACAGCTGCAGCGAACTTCAATACCTTCTTCAATAATGGTAGTGTGGCCAGTGTGAATAAGGTTGATAGCCTTAACGTCAATGTGGAAAGTGTGAACGGTGATGACCTGGAAGGTTCCGCCGGAACGAACTTCAACACATTCTTCTATAACAATGGTGCTTCTGGTACGCCTAATACAGTTGATGACGTTGGTGGTCTGTGGACAGCTGCCCAAATAGCAGAGGTGATGGATTACCTCGGATAAAAAACTTCGCAAAAAACAGTTGCCTTTTTCGGCTCCTGTGCGATCGTTCTTTATATAACCGTCCTCGACGGGATTATTTCTCTCCGGCCCGCTCCCTGTGTAGGGGGCGGGCATTTTAGAGAAACAACTGACTGGCTATTTTCCCGTTCCTTACACGGACGCTTGACAACTGTGTGAAACTGCCCTCATGTTGGGCCTGGGATCACTTTTGGAGTGGGCTATACGAACCCACTTAGGGGGCGGGAAAATAATCAGTTGGTTGAAAGGGAGTTGCTAATATGTCCACAAAATTACAAAACCTAGCGAAAATGGTAATAGAACTTGATGCCCAAGGGGCGGATGGTGGCATTGTCCTGAACGATTGGGAAATCAACTTTATCGAATCCATGATGAAAGAACTCAACGAAAAAGATGAGTTCGAATGGCTAAGTGAAAAACAAATGGACAAGATAGACGACCTCTGGCGAAAGTATACAAAATGAGAGTCAAAACACGATACGTCTGTGAGATCTGTGGCTATGACTACAAGACCGAGGAGGAAGCGCTCGAATGCGAGAAC
>PJEL010000458.1_pt1 | contig 47566 bp, 45 predicted proteins | sample 1853271 | NCBI WGS metagenome assembly PJEL01 (sample SAMN08108733, study PRJNA415343) | Invertebrate metagenome, whole genome shotgun sequencing project. | host: Globobulimina | place: Sweden: Gullmar Fjord | collected 2015-08
AATACCTTTTCTTTATCTACCCACGGCTGATTCAATAGATAATCATATGATGCATCTAACGATTGCATTGCATAGTCTAAGCCTTCTTCAATCCCTTTAGGATCACAGGTGTAACGTTCTTTGTAACTTCCTTCTGATTGGCCTCTACCTCTTCGCATTGGAATTAACAGAGCAATATTCTTGTTGACTAGGTATTCTCCAAACCCCCAAGGATTAATTGTATGATCCTCTGGGATAACATTAGGGCCAGTTGACCCATGATTAAAAATGACTGTTGGAAAAGGGCCTTCCCCCTCAGGCTTATACAAGGTAGCTTCCAAGTTAATGTTGCTATTCCATAATAAACCTTCATCTTTCATTGGTATCTGGACGCTCTGTCCAACGTTATTTGCTAATGCGCTATTAGCAATAGTTAAGCAAACTGCTCCTACAATAAAGACATTTTTAATAGCCGCCATTTTAGCTTCCACACAGGTAAAGTATTGTTTTTAAAATACTAACTATCTATGTTTACGCAGTTTGTGACCAACAATCATATTTGAATTATTTTTTGAGTCTATTTAAGTTACCTTTTTATTTGAAATTCCGTTTGTACGAATCTTATTTACATTTAAATTCATTAAGTGGCGGAGTACATATCGATAGAGCAAGTTTTTGAGCAACATCAGACGCCCGCCAATTGCTAGGTTTAAGGCATTTCCCATCTAAGCATTGGTTGAGTTCATGTAATAACTTTTTAATGCGATGATCTGCAATCTGACTTTCATTGATGAGAGGAAATTGATTTGAAAGCGCTAAACTGTCAAATAAAGGGGAAAGTAGTACAGTTAAATCATCAATGTCTTCTGTATGTTTAATCGTGGGTAAAGGCACTTTAAATACTTTTGAAGGTTGCCCTGCCAATTTCTTAGATAGCTCCCGCCCTAATTCGCTAGTGGGCTCGACCAACAAGATCCAACCCTCATCAATTTGTAGCTGGTGCTCGACGTTAGAATCGATAATTACTGGTGTCGATATTTCATTATTATCTAGTTTGCAGCCATAGCCATTTCTAGGCCACGCCAGTTGAATCGTATGGTGACGATGAGGGGAAGCATCTATAGATGAACCATATATGACAACTATACCTGCTTTGAACCAAACATTAGACTTCATCACTTCTCGTTTCTCTAAAAACTTTATGTTATTCAAATATTCGACTGTAGTTATCTAGTTTGATTGTACTATTATCTTATTCCTTTCAGAGCCATAATTCGGTTAAACCACCATTAGATCTAAGTTATTTTTTGAACAAAGATATGGTGCAAACACACATATAGCCTGCACCATAAGCTGACATGAATTTTACGGCTTTATCATTCCAGTATCATCAATTGCTGCTTTAAATAAATAGCTTAGCGAGCGTCATCAAGCACTTGCTGAATCGACTGAATGAATGTTTCAGGATCTTGCGCCCCAGAAATTAGATATTTCTGATCCAATACAATCGAAGGGACAGACTGAATACCACTATTTGTCCAAGTTTGTTGATTCATTTTCACATCATCAGCAAAACGTTCATCGGTTAATACCGCGCGTGCTTCTTCGCCATCAAGTCCTACTTGCATTGCAGTCGTCACCAGTAATTCAATATCACTCGGATCTTTCTGCTCAGTAAAATAGGCATTAAACAAAGCTAACTTTAATGCATGTTGCCTACCCTGCTTTGCAGCCCAATGTAATAACTGATGCGCTTTAAATGTGTTATAGATTTTAAATTCTGGGGTGAAGTTGAACGTAAAACCTAAAGACTCCCCGATCTGAATCAGGTTTTCACGGTTAGCTTGGCTTTGCTCTGAAGTTAACCCGTATTTCTTGGCTAGGTGTTCGCCTAAATTCTCCCCTTCACTTGGCATGTCAGGATTAATTTGGAAAGGTTGCCAATACAGCTCTACGTTTATCTTTCCTTCAAATGCACCAAGTGCCTCTTCAAGGCGTCTATAGCCAATAATACACCACGGGCATACAACATCAGAGACGATATCGATACGAATATTACGGAGCTTTGACATGAAAACCTCTTTTACATTCTTATTTTATCAAATAGATCGGCACTCTCTGTGAGTGCTCAATAACATCCTAACATTAATCGTTGTGATCATATGCTGTTTATAACGCGAGTAATCGCTGCATTAATCACGTTTAGTGCGCCGATTTGTGACTATTTCTAACATTCATTATCTGTAAAAAGAGAGTGGCTATGGCTGATAAAGCAATACCAAATAGAATGACTGTTGAAATAGATTCGCCGTATATCAAAAATGTTAGAAGGGCCACACAAGCAGGGCTCATATAGATATACGCGGTAACACTGCTTGGGTTTAATGCTATAGATGCTTTTTGATATAAATAGGAGGTGAGTAATGTAGCGCCAATTGCCAAATAAATAATACTTAACAAACCGTTACCTTGTAGCAAATCCCACTGTAATGGAATGCCCAACGCCACTGTGGCAATCGTCATCCACAGCGTACCGCCTAAAAGCGTACAAAATGTAAGAACGATGACGTTATCTTTTCGATAAAGCAGTTTCATTACAATAGTATAACCACACATTGAGCAGACACCCAGCATGAATATCAAATCACCTTGGTTTAAAGATAACGATAACAACGAATTAAGGCTGCCATTAAATACCACCCATAGCGTACCAATTGCCCCTAAAATATAAGCAAAAAACTGTACCAAGCCGACTTTCATCTTGAACAAGAAAATACACAGCACGGCGGTTATAAAAGGCGTTAATGTATAAAGCGTGCCTGTATTTAATACCGTGGTCGTTTTTAATGCCTCGAACAAACAAATGAAGTAACCAGAATAAAAGAAACTGATCACCATGCAACGTGGCAATACACGCATTATTTGCTTACGAAATCTTGGTGTAAATAATACAACAGGCGCTAAACACAAGGTCGCAATGACGAATCGGAGTAACGTCAACGATATCGGATTAACCGTTCCGGTTAGATTGTTCGAGGCAAGAAAAGAGCCCGCAATCAAGATAGTCGCAAGTATTACCATACAGTGAGCTTTAATCGTTTTCATTCTTCTACCCAGTGCTGTGAAGTAACAATAATAGCAAAAAACAATTGTGATGAATTTGTGAGAATTTCGCGAGATGCTTGTCAGATTTATCCGTCATGCTTTAAATATCACCAATAACATGATGGACGCGATGATGAAAAAAACAATGCATTTACCCTCTATAATAAAAGCCTCTTTGATCAGTACCTCTATTTTATGTTCTGCGGGCTTACAGGCGGCAGAGCTTGATATTTCAGTAACCAACGCAACAAAAGGGATTTACTTTACGCCACTGCTTATTGCTGCACACAGTGCTGATGTCCATTTATTTGAATCAGGCACTAACGCATCGGCAGAAATAGAAGCAATGGCGGAAGGCGGTGATATTTCAGGTTTATCCTCTTTAGCCAGTAATGCAGGGGCTGTCGTTATAGAGAACCCCGCCAGTGGCATTCTTAATCCCGGTGTAGCGGCTACAACATCCATAAGTACTGGCAACCTAGACCGACTCTCGGTAACTGCCATGTTATTGCCCACTAACGACGGCTTTGTCGGACTTGATAGCTGGGTTATTCCATCGACACCGGGCACCTACAAGGTTTACTTAAATAGCTACGATGCAGGTACAGAAGCTAATGACGAATTAGCCGCAAGTATGCCTAATCCCCCTTTTATTACATTTGGTACTGGCGGCACTGGTGTTGAAACCACAGTCACCAATGACAAAGTACATATTCACCCCGGTAACCTTGGTGATACCAATCCAGCAGGAGGTGTTAGCGACATTAATAGCAGCGCATACCGTTGGTTAAACCCCGTTGCGATAATGACCGTAACGGTTAAATAAGGAGGCTGAGATGAAATTCCATCTGATAGCAATTGCAGCCAGTGTAAGCCTGCTAGTAGGTTGTCCCGACAACGACGATAGTGGAGACACTACGCAAACAACCCGTAGCTATACAGTTACCGTTAAAAACCTTACACCCAATCAACCGCTTTCTCCGCTGGCAGTATTAGCGCATAACGACCAATATCGTCTATTTTCAGTGGGTGAGGCAGCAAGTGATGGCCTAGAAATATTAGCTGAAAGTGGTGACAACTCATCGGTACTTGCTGAAAAAGAAACAAACACCAATGTCGGTTATAGCTTCTCTGGTACAGGGGTTGTATTACCAGGTAACAGCGACACCATTACTTTTACAATTGATCCAACCCAAGCTAGCTTAATCTCTGTCGCCAGCATGCTGGTAAACACCAATGATGGTTTTGTGGGAGAAACCCAATTAGATCTTACATCGCTAGCTGTTGGGGCAAGTTTGAATATGAACATGGCGGTTTGGGATTCAGGCACAGAAAACAATGATGAATCTGCGGCAAGCATACCGGGGCCAGCTGCCGGTGGTGAAGGTTTCAACAGTGCACGAGACGACAATAACCGCGTTTCATTCCATGCTGGTGTTATTAGCCTTGATGATGGGCTAGCAACCTCTGTATTAAACGCAACCCATCGATTCTTAAACCCAGGCGCACGATTAAGTATTACTCGGACAGAGTAGTTGTTACATAAAGCACTTGTCGAATAAAGTACTTTTGAATCGAATAATTTTTGCTATTCAATGAAAGAATTCTTTCCCTATCCGGTCAGTTACACCAGAAGATAAAAACGGTGTAACTGCCATTCTAAAACACGACGAGAACATCATGTCGTGCGAATAGCCGGGGAAAGATCATGTTAAATACAACAGCAGCAAAGATAACTACAACAACCCAAATAATTGCACCATCTAATATCTTAATTGTTGAAGATGATAACGATCTTGCAGAGCTGATAGGCATGCACTTAACACTGCAAAATCATCAGGTTGTTCGTGCAACCACCATAACTAAAGCCGATAAATTAATTAAAGAGAACCACTTTTCGTTAGTGATTCTAGATAGAGGGCTCGACGATGGTGACGGTTTAACACTTTGCCACACACTGCGCCAGCATGAAAATTGGACACCAGTACTTATGCTAACAGCCAGAGATAGTGAAAAAGACAAAGTCGAAGGCTTAGAATCTGGGGCAGATGACTATTTAACGAAACCTTTTAGCGTTCTTGAGTTTCAAGCAAGAGTAAGAGCTATTTTACGTAGAGAGAGCCACAACGAATCATCAAGTTCAAGCCAACGAATACAACAGACTGAATCAGAGAATACGCTAGATAACCAAGAGCCTGTTTTACATTTTGATGGGTTAGCCATTAAACCAGATTCTCACCAAGTTGAAGTAAACCAACAGCCCATAAATTTAACAGCAACAGAATTTACCTTGTTGCACTTTTTAGCCAAAAGACCGGGGCGGGTTTATAGCAAAGATGAATTGCTTGCACAAGTTTGGCATACCGACTTTTCGGGCTATCACCATACAGTTTGTAGCACAGTAAACCGACTAAGAACGAAACTGGAAACCAGTCATTCTAAGCACAAATACATCCATACTATTTGGGGTGTTGGTTATAAGTTTCAAGCCGTTTAATTGGCTATTTCACAACTCCACTAACCGCCATAAAGGAAGGATAACCATGAACTTCAAACTACGTTTATTGCTGCTAACGTGTGTATGGTTTTCTCTTTCTGCCTTATTGATTGGCTCATTATTTTACCAACAACAAGCAACAACAGAGCAACGAACCCTGCAACGTTTACATCATGAATTAGCCGCTCATATGCGAGATGATAATCCGTTAATGGAAGGTACAAACTACAATCCAGAAGCGCTCAAATCCATTTTTCATACTTTGATGTTACTAGGTCCTGATTTTGAAATTTACTTTCTTGATCAACAAGGTAATATCCGCAGCCATGCCGCCCCTGAAGGTAAAGTACAGATGGGGAAAGTTAGCCTTCTTCCTATCAAGCAATTTTTGGCTGAAAAGCCATTTCCCATTCTAGGCGACGATCCTCGCTTACCCGAACAACAGAAAGTCTTTTCAGTCGCACCTATTAGCCAATTTGATTCAATAATTGGTTATTTATATGTGGTCATTGGTAGTGAGAAACACAGCTTGCTAACAGCACAAGAAAGTTACGGCCCAATGTTAATGGTGCTTATAGCCTCGCTGGTTTTACTCGTAGGGTTTAGCGTGGTCACTTACTTCATGGTCAAACGTACACTGCTAACCCCAATGGAAACAGTTACCCGTCGTTTACGTTTACAAGCCAAAGATAACTTCCGTTTACAGCCTGATTTTTTACAGCAAGTACCTGAATTACAGCCTATTACGATACAGTTTTATCAAATGGCACAATATATTCAGCAGCAATTTCTTCAATTACAGCAACAAGAAACATTCCGCCATGAAATGCTAATGCAACTTAGCCATGATTTAAAAACCCCGCTATCAAGTGTATTAGGTTATTTAGAAACATGGCAACTACAGGTTGAAAAGCCAAATCCTTTGATTGATACAGCCCACCGTAATGCTCAAAAACTGGCAGAACAATTGCACCACCAATTACAACTTGCAAGAGATAAAAAGCCTGAGCCAGCCCCGCATTTTGAATCGGTCAAACTGGCAGATATTATCTACGAAACAGCAGAAAGCGTTGCTATCGATGCACAAAAGAAGCATCTATCACTTAATTTAAATATTGCTAACATTGCACCAATAACCGGTGATAAGCAGCTACTGTCACGACTCTTTTCTAATTTATTAGAAAATGCGATTCGCCATGCCCCCAGTCACTCCGCCATCGAATTAACTGTTTTCCAACCCAGCAAAAACGATCGGTATAATCAGATTGAGGTCAATATCAGTAATCGTATTGATCACAATGCCCCTTCGGGATCATTAGGCTTAGGCACAAGAATCATTCAATCAATTCTAATGCTACACAATAGCCAATTACTCACGCAGAAAAAACACGATGTATTCCAGCAATCCTTCATTTTCCGAATTTGCCACTGACTTTCGTTTTATACCATTCTAGATAAGTAAATGGTCAGATAATTGCGCAGGAAAAATTGATAATAACAAGGCAGAAATTGAAGTAACTAGTTATTCTAATTATAAAATTTCTAACGTAGTTATTAGCAGTTTTAACCAGCAAGAATGATCAGGTATTTGTCTAGATTGGTATTACTAATACTCTATAAGATAAAAAAGCCCATTATCATCGCAGTGAAAGCAGATGATAATGGGCTTTTATTCGGCAGAGGCTAGTTTAAGCAGAAGTCGATTAAGCTGAAGCCATTGCGCCTTTACCGACACCTTCGTAAGCAACGACCTCAAGCGATTCATCACTCAATGATTGCTTCACTTCATTAGCAATATACGATGCCAATAACTCGACAGTGGTATCGGTATCAATAATTTCAGTTTCTGATTTCGCTATTGCGAGCTCGAATTCACCTTGCGGCGCAGTATAACGAAACCCAAAATAACCATCGTCGCTAATAGATGTAGCGTGTTCGCTAAGGTTTAATTCAGCCACAGAAATCATGTCTTCTTTCGTGCCTAAATAAATATCTTCCCAACGATTTGCCCATTGCTGTTCAAGTTCAGTATGGCGAGCGCCATCAACAAACAGTTCAACGGGAGAGCGATGGCCATGAGCAATACGCTGGCAGTTGCCGTCATGCTTTTTTAAACCATGACTGTAATGATAAAAAGGACCATCAATCTTTTCATGACGTAAAGTAAGCTCTAACCCTTCAACGTTATCAGGCAAGTTACCTTTAAGTACGTTATGCAGGTAAGCCGTCACAGATTCAATCGTTACTTTTTCTGCACCAATAAAGCAGTATGCTTCTTCAGGGCTATGTAGGTGAATACTTTTATCACCACGCAGTAAATCTACCGTCGCATAACCTGATTTAGTGGTCGCTGTCCGAATCGCAGTATTGTTGCTTGGCACAATCAAACGATGATCGACATGCTCATCAACCAAGAACTTAATTTGCTTTTTCACACGACTGAAATCAAGCAGCATACTCATTTCATTCAGTTCGCCCGACATCACCACATCAAGAATCCAACTTTCACCGACCATTCCACGCTCGTCACACAAGTATGAGGCGTCAATAACCGTAAGATCTCTGACAAATAGCTTCAAAATGAAGTCCTTATTGATAATGATTGTCGTTTATGAGGAGGGCATTATACGCGGCTGAAAGGCTGAGTAAACCGTGGTGTTATGAACACGCACTTATTAAGGCTAAATGCGTGTTACTTAAACAAAGTGGATATACCCAATATACTATTAGAAGCGGTAATTAGCCCCCAAATACGCTGAAGACAATGTACTTTGCGTTGACTGAAACTTATAGGTGTTACCACCGCTTGTCGCAGACCATTCTTTAGAGTTATCAGGCAAAACCGTATGGCGAAGCCCTAGCTCAATGGTAAATTGTTCACTGGCACGCCAAGCAACACCTGCTTGTAAACCAAAGACAAGCCCAGAGTCTTTATAACCACTAGAAAGTTCGGAATCAGATTTCGTTTTACCATAACCAAAATGTAATCCGATAAAAGGGTTTACGCTTTTATCTGTACGAAAAACACGATCAGCATTCAGTAAATGCAAGCTCGTTTTCGTCGAGTAAGATAAGGCAGAGCTAAATTGTGTGTCTGCCGAATGCTGCTCATAGCTGTAATATATACGGCTGCCACCACTAGCGCTGTATCGACCTATAGACAAACCACCAAAGCCACTTGCATCAGGGCTTGAAGCTTCTTGAGAATCGCTACCTAATGTCGCAATATCGGTTCCATTTAACTTACTTTTACCGGCGTTAATGCCGACAAAATAACGTGGCGAATCATCAAACCGAGGCATTGTTGCAGCTTTCGTTGTTGTATCACTCTGTACTTCCGTTGTACTTGCAACGTCAACACTCTTTACCGATTCAACATCATTCGATGTATATGCCATACACGTTGAAGAAAACATGACGGGAATTAAAGCGGTAGTGATGACGGATGCGATCGTAGTTATTTTCATTCTTTAAGCCTGTATTATATAGATTCAAGCAGTTACATATCGAACGTCGTTTAATTTTATCGTAAAAAAAATCATTCATACAGTGATTAAATTTAATTAAAATGTATGAAAACAATAATAATTGTACATTTTTGGCAAATTTTAATAACCCCAATCACTGTTCATCCATTCTTTCCAGTGAACCTAATCTCTTAACCATGCTAATGCTTCGAGTGGATCGTCAAAATATCTAACTTCACCCGATACAAACCAACTGCCAATTTTTGACATCACTTCTTGCCAATGCTGGTTACCGTATAAAGCCACTTTATCGAATTTCTTGCCATGCTTTAATCCTATTTTTAGATCATCCCACGCGGCTTGTAACTGCCAACCATCGAATTCAGTTCCATCGATATAAACATTCACAATCGGTACCGTTACACCTTCCAACGCTTCATCAATGATTGGGGTGATTTTTTCGTAATCAGCATGCGTTAACGTACCGATTGCTTTTATTTCCATAAAGAAGTTATTACGATCACGATCAATTTCAATAGCTAATCCGTGTAGAGCGCTCATCTTGCCTCCTAAAAAACAAAAGTATTACCGCTAAGTTCATCAATAAAGTGTAGTTCGTCATTTCTACAATATTGATTTAGAGGAATAAATAGTGCTAAGGAAGCCAATCTTTGTTGCATAAAAAGATATAGATGAAATTTTACAGCTCGCTTAATGGCGAGCTGTTTGCCATTCCAGCTGAACAGCACCAGTAAAACATGCCGAACGACACTGACCGCACCCAAAACACAGATCTTCATTTATAACGGGTAACTGCCGTGAAAAAACAGAGATCGCCAACTGTGGGCAAGCATCAGCACAGATTAGGCATTCGCCAGACAAGCGATTATTACATCCTTTCGAGAATGACGGACGTAAACCAATATCATTGTTTATTGATGATAATGCGCCAGTCGAACAGGCTTTTTGGCATTCACCGCATTGTGTGCAGTGATTGTAATCTAGATTAAGCTGAGGCCGCCCATCAACCATTTCAATCACTTGCTGCGCACATGCCGTTTCACAGTGATTGCATGATTGGCATAACTGTAAAAACACACCTTCTTCTACAGCACCAGGTGGACGAGGAACAGAACGTTTTACCGATATTTCATCTGGCACCTGAACCGCTTTATTCGCACCAGAGAATAATCCTCTTAATAAGCCTCGTCGGCTTACGGAGTAATGCTCTAGACACGCCCGATAATATTTTTCGTTACGCTCGGCCATCAGAAATATAATTTATACGTTTGAGGTGTTACCTTCAATTCAACCTGAACCGCGCTTAACCACTCTTCAGTTATCTCAGCCAGTACTTTATACACATCTGTCTGACCGTGTTTCTGTACCAATGCAAGGTAATGATATGCCCACGGTAAAAGATGATCGGCTAACAAGGCAGTCACGATCGTTACATCGTCACATTGATCAATAATATTGGCTAAGGCTAATAAGGTTAATCCGAATTGATCTTCCGGCTCTCGCATACCTGTATCTAACAGCATATTGTGACTAGCTAAAAAGTGTCGCAAACGTAACGTAGAATCACCAAAGATCACTTGTTCACGATCTAAATACACCGATCCCCATGGTGGCGCAGGCATTATTTCACAACCTTCAAACAATAATTGAAAATCAGCTCGTAGCGCTTCTTCATTTGTGCTTTCTACTGCAGAAATAAATGCAGAAAAAGCGGTTTCATTTACGTCATCACTATTTTTAATCGCGTCTAAATATTGAATATTATTTTCATGCGCCAATGGGAAATAAAAAAAGCTGCCTAATAACTTTGCAACAATTGCGATGTTTTCCATAATTCCTCATTATTTGGACTAGATACATTTTGAGTCTACCCCAAGAACATTATAAGAAAATTGTTTTAACGCAATTTTGAATATTATTAATAACTGAATAAGAATGATTAGTAATACGTAAATGTTTGTAAAGCATCAACTTCTCTTAATAACCGTGATCTTAATCAGAGATTATACAAATATAAATACAGCCCGTTTCTCTCCCTCGTTTTTATTGATGCAAGACATAGTAAAGAGGCAACAAAACAGAAAGTATGGCTAATAAAGCTCTACCACTTAAAGAGTAGAACTTAAATCATAACCGTTATTTATTAATCATATAAAAAACAATTGTGTCAGCAATAACACAGAGAATGTCGTGCTATGAAAATAAAACTGAAAGAGCTACTAGCACCTAAATTATCTCGTCGTAACTTTGTGAAAACAGGTTCCGTCTTAGGCAGTTTAGCCGCCGTAGCCAGCAGTGTTACCCTTCCATTCAAATCAAATTCCGCTTTCGCTGCAACGCCAACCGCACCAACGGAAGACAAAGTTGTATGGAGTGCTTGTACCGTAAACTGTGGTAGCCGCTGCCCATTACGTATGCATGTATCTGATGGCGAAATAAAGTGGGTTGAAACCGATAACACAGGTAATGACGAATACGGTCATCACCAAGTACGTGCTTGCTTACGTGGTCGTTCAATGCGTCGCCGCGTATATAACCCTGATCGCTTGAAATATCCAATGAAGCGCGTAGGCAAGCGTGGTGAAGGTAAATTCAAACGCATTAGTTGGGATGAAGCTTTCAGTGAGATCGCAGCTTCTATTACCACTATTCGTAAAGACTATGGCAATGAAGCGATTTACTTGAATTACGGTACTGGCACTCTAGGCGGTACAGTAACTAAATCATGGCCTCCTGGCGGTAGTTTAATTGCTCGCTTGATGAACCTAAACGGTGGCTACTTAAACCATTATGGTGATTACTCAACGGCACAAATTGCCGTAGGTCTGAACTACACTTACGGTGGTTTTGCGGCAAATAACTCCCCTTCTGATTTAGAAAATACCAAGCTAATCGTACAGTTTGGTAATAACCCAGCAGAAACGCGTATGTCTGGTGGTGGTGTTATTCACCACTTCATGGAAGGCAAAGAAAAATCTAATGCACGCATGATCGTAATCGATCCTCGCTATACCGATACCGCCGGTGGACGTGAAGATCAGTGGATCCCTATCCGTCCTGGTACAGATACTGCGTTTATTGCGGCAATGGCACATGTAATGATCAAAGAAGACTTGGTTGATCAAGCTTTCCTTGATAAATACTGTGTCGGTTATGATGAAAAAACATTACCAGCTTCAGCTCCTGCAAGCAGCGACTATAAGTCTTATATTTTAGGGCTAGGTAATGATGAAGTAGAGAAAACCCCTGAGTGGGCTTCATCAATTACGGGAATTCCTGCAGACATTATTATCAAAGCAGCTCGCGAAATAGGCTCAACTAAGCCTTGTGCCATTATTCAAGGCTGGGGACTACAACGTACCGCTAATGGCGAAATTGCATCTCGTGCGATTGCAATGCTGGCTTTATTAACCGGTAATGTTGGCCTTAACGGTGGTGGTACAGGAGCACGCGAAAGCAGCTCTAGTATTCCTTTTGTTCGCTTCCCTACATTACAGAACCCAATTGAAGCATCTATCCCAATGTTCTTGTGGACTGATGCTATTTTCCGCGGTCCTGAAATGACAGCAACGGCCGATGGTATTCGCGGCAAAGAAAAACTTGATGTGCCTATTAAGTTCATCTGGAATTATGCTGGTAACTGTTTGATTAATCAGCATGCTGATATCAACCGTACTCATGACATTCTTCAAGATGAAAAAGCCTGTGAAATGATTGTGGTAATAGATAACCACATGACGTCATCTGCTAAATATGCCGATATCGTACTACCTGATTTAACCACCTCTGAGCAATCCGATTTCTGTATGGATGCATCAGCAGGCAACATGCCGTATTTCATCTTTGCATCACAAGCGATTAAACCACAATTTGAAGCAAAGAGTATTTACGACATCTGTACTGGTTTGGCACAGAAATTAGGGGTTGAAGAAACCTTTACTGAAGGTCGCGATCAAGAAGGTTGGTTACGTCACTTATACCAACTAACTCGCGAACAAGATCCATCGCTACCAACATTCGAAGCCATGCGTGAGCAAGGCATTTATAAGCGATTTGTGAAAGAGCATTTTGTCGCTTATAAAGATTTCCGTGAAAACCCTAAAGCGAATCCGCTAAGAACACCCTCAGGTAAAATTGAAATTTACTCAGAACGCTTGGCTAGCATAGGTCAAACATGGGAATTGGATGCAGATGAAACAATCCATCCATTACCGGTTTACACACCTAATTTCGAAGGATGGGAAGCCTCTAAACAAGGTAACTACCCGCTTCAATTAACAGGTTTCCATTATAAGTCACGTACTCACTCGACGTACGGTAACGTTGATATATTAAAAGATGCCGCCAAGCAAGAGATGTGGTTGAACCCTCTTGATGCCCAAACGCGTGGGATAAAAAATGGTGATCTGATTCGTATCTTCAACGACCGTGGTGAAGTGCACATCAACGCAAAAGTCACACCACGAATGATGCCTGGTGTTGTCGCGTTAGGTGAAGGTGCTTGGTACGCCCCTGATGGACAACGTATCGATCACAGTGGCTGTATTAACGTACTGACCACTCAGCGCCCTAGCCCATTAGCAAAAGGCAACCCACAGCATACAAACTTAGTCGACGTGCAACTTGTGAAGAAGGCATAAGGGTTAAATAATGAAACAATACGGCTTTTATATCGATTCAAGCAAATGCACTGGCTGTAAAACATGTCAGCTATCTTGCAAAGATAACAAAGACTTAGACATCGGCGTGAACTACCGCCGCATCTATGAATACGCAGGCGGCAACTGGATTAAAGATGGTGATACCTTCCGTCAGGATGTGTACTCATACTACCTTTCAATCGCTTGTAACCATTGTGACGAACCTGCTTGTACCAAAGTATGCCCAAGTGGCGCTATGCACAAACGTGAAGACGGCTTCGTGATTGTCGATGAAGATGTTTGCATCGGCTGTAAATACTGTGAAATGGCCTGCCCATACGGCGCACCTCAGTACAATGAAGAAAAAGGTCACATGACCAAGTGTGACGGCTGTTACGAACGTGTTGGGCAAGGGCTAGAGCCAATCTGTGTTGGGTCTTGTCCACTGCGGGCACTGGAGTTTGGTCCGATAGCGGAATTGCGTGAAAAATACGGTACAAATGCAGATGTTGCTCCTTTACCGTCATCACTAACAACAAAACCAAACATTGTCATTAAGCTGAACCGAAATGCGCGTCCGACGGATGATCAAACCGGTCACTTGGCAAATCCGAAGGAGGTATAACATGGCTTGGCATGAATGGCCGTTGATTCTATTCACGGTATTAGCACAAACCGCAGTGGGTGCATTCTTACTGCTTGGCTGCATTATCTTGGCAGGCAAACTGTGTATCGGTGAAAGTGACCGCTTACATAAAAACATGTTTTTCATTTGGGTCTTAATGGGCTTAGGTTTCATGGCATCTACCGTGCACCTTGGCAGCCCATTACGCGCGATGAATGCTTTGAACCAAGTGGGCAGTTCATGGCTGTCTAATGAGATCTTCACGGGCAGCTTGTTCTTTGCTGCGGGTGGTTTCTATTGGCTACTGGAAGTACTCGACAAAGGCGCAGAGTCGTTACGTAAAGCTTTATTGGTGATTGCTATGATCATTGGTGTGAGCTTCATGTACTCGATGATCAAAGTGTACCTTATCGACACAGTGCCAACATGGGACACCGTCTACACGCCAATGGCATTTATCTTAACAACCATTATTTCTGGTCTGATTTTCGGTCACATGCTACTGACTGCTTCTGATCATAAGATGGCAGCCTTAGATAATGCACTACCGTTATTTGGTGCGATCGCGGTTGCCGTCAGTGTGATTGCAACTGTTAGCCAAATGATTTCACTGGGTGACATTAATACTGCCATCGTATCAGCGTCTGATTTGATCCCTGACATGATGCAGTTACAAATCTTACGTGTGGGACTTTTACTAGCAGCCCTTGGCGTCTGGTTTGTACCTCGCTTGATGGTAAGCCGTCCAGGTGTACCTGTGATGCTACTTAGCTTCATCTTGGTATTCTCGTCAGAATTAGTGAGCCGTGGCATGTTCTACGGTCTGCACATGACGGTTGGTATGTAATAATATTATTTGAAACATAAAAGGGAAGTCGCACTGACTTCCCTTTTCTTTTACTGCGACCTTAGCTTATACCAAATCCATTAATTATCTGACCATAATCGCATTCGGTGCACTTGTACGGAGTAATGACAATACCACTGCCAACGATGCCCCTATCACAAGTACAACTCCTAAGTTTTGTACCATACCAGCCACTGCTAACAGACCACCCAGCATCAAGTAATAACCTAAACCAAATAATGCCCCCGCCGTACCAGCAACCGTTTTGTAATCGGCTAATGCATGCGCCAAAATATTCGGAATTGCGACGCCAAAACCCATGACCACCAGCATCATTGGCAATAAGAATATCGGGTAGCCTAACCACAGCTGAGATTGCGTTACAAAAACACCAACACTGCCGATTAAGGCTGTGCCACTTGCCAGCTTCACCAAAGAATACGCCGACAAACCTCGTGCCAATAACCGCTTATTCAGCATACTGCCCAGTAACGATCCCAGTGCCAACGCAATACCGCTGTAGCCAAAAGCTTCAGACGACAAACTAAGATGTGAAAACAAAAACGGGGCTAATCCGTAATAACCAAACAACATCAGGTTGAATAACGCCACCAAACCCGCACTGCGCCATAACGCACCGTCACGAATCATCTTACGGGCAATTATCCCCACCGAAACTGACTGCACAACCTCAGGACGAGTTTCGGGTAAGCAAACCGTAGAGATACTCCATAACACAAATGCCAACGCCATTACCGCAACAAATACGCCGACATAACCCCAAGTGCTTGCCAGCACACTACCACTCATTAAGCCGACCACAGGACTAATGGCAATACCCATGCCCATTAGTGAGAACACTTTGCCCAGTTCAGAGCCTTGATAGCTATCACGCAGCATGGTCTGTGTGACCACCGACCCTACAGCGGCACCAAACGCAGAGACAATGCGTGCAATCAATACAACATCAAACGAGGTCGCTACAACCGCCAATCCGGCGCCAACCCCATAGGTCAATAAACCCGCTAACATCGCTCGTCGTCGGCCGATTACATCTGACATGCGTCCCCAGAAGACCACACCAAAGGCAAACGCAATAAAATAGACCGATAAGGTTTGTGCAGCCGTCTGAAAAGAGACATTAAATGCCTCTGCAATGTGTGGCAACACAGGGCTGTAAATGGTTTCCACTATTTGCGGAAACATCATTAACGCCACCACTAACCACGTACTCGGTTTTCTGTTCATGTTCAATTTCTCATCAGTGTTTCAATGAGGGGTACTTTACCGAGTTAAGCACCCACCCATTACAGACATAAAGACAATAAACATCAAAATAAGGACAAAGTAATATTACGCAGTAGCCGGTGTCATTTCGGCTTTCAAATCTTTCTTCAAGATTTTACCTGTGGAACTCATCGGCAACTGCTGACGAATTTCAACACTACGCGGGTACTTAAAGGAGGCAAACTGTACTTTCCCCCACTCGTGCAAGGCGTCGGCTTCATATTGAGTAGTGCGGTTTAAGTCGCGCTATATCTTTATAATCAGTCCACTTATAAGCTGTTTAAATATATGATGACTAAAGAACACCATTAAGCGAATAGAACCACCAAAGACACTATCGAACAATCAGATACAAAAAAGCCAGTACATTACTGCACTGGCTTTTCTACATATTAGTAACAAGTCATCTGGGTGACTTGCTCTGATAAGCCGCTAATAAATTACAATACAATACCAGCAAAAATCAGCCCAAAGATGATACTGAACACCATGCTTAATAAGCCCGGCATCATAAAGCTGTGGTTGAAAATATACTTACCAATTCTGGTGGTACCAGTACGGTCGAAATCAATCGATGCGATAATTGGACCATAGTTTGGAATGAAGAAATAACCGTTCACAGCCACGAAAGTTGCAATGATTACTGTCGGTGGTAGACCCAAGGTAATTGCCACAGGTACTAATACAGCTGTTGTTGCGCCTTGGCTGTTCACCATTACTGATAAGCCAAACAACGCAAACGCAAATGTCCACGGTGCTACTTCTACTAAGCCTGATACCGCTTCTTTCACCATATCACCATGGCCAGCAATGAAGGTGTCACCCAACCACGCAATACCAAAAATCGCAACAATCGCACGCATACCAGCATGGAACACCGAGCCTTGAGTAATCGCATAACCGTCGGGCTTACAGACTAGAATGATCAGCGCCGCAACCGACAACATCACAATTTCAATGGTGTGCGCCATTCCCATAGGATGACCATCGAAGCTTGGACGCAAGAATGGGAAGGCACCCATCACCACCACAATCAATGAGCCGAACAAGAACAAAGACACGGCTTTTTTTGCTTCCGGTTGAATCACTAAATCTTCAACCTTTACCTCTTTTTCCATTTCTTCACGGAATGCAGGATCTTGCAAGCGACGCTGATATTCCGGATCGTCTTTTAGTTCTTTACCTAACTTATTTACGATCACACACGCTGACGCTAAGCCCAGCATTGTTGATGGAATAGTCACCAACAATACATCAGCTAGTGTAATGCCTTGCGGCTCTAAGAATGCGACAAGTGCTACCACGGCAGCCGCAATTGGGCTCGCGACAATAGCGAATTGTGAGGCAATAACTGCCATCCCCATAGGACGCTCAGGACGAATACCACTACGACGGCTTACTTCTGCGATAACAGGTAATACTGAATAAGCTACGTGACCAGTACCTGCCATCATAGTGAAGAAGTAAGTAACAATCGGCGCAATAAAAGTGATGTGACGAGGATTTTTACGCAGAATATTAGAGGCAATTTTGATCAAAAAATCCAAACCGCCTGCCGCTTGCATTGAAGCAGCAGCTGCCACAACCGCCATAATCATCAACATTACATCGATTGGTGGGCTGGTTGGCTGCATACCAAATACAAAACTCAGTATGGCCAAACCCACACCGCCCATGACACCTAACCCGATACCACCAATCCGTGCACCAATTAAGATACAAACTAGTACAATTAAAAATTCAACAACAAACACATCAATCTCCCTGATGACTACGTTTAATATAAATTCAAGCTGCACATGATATTGATTTCATAGATACAATTATCAGCCATTCATCACACAAACAATAATAAACCTTATTTTTCAACTGGTTAATTTTGCCATTATTGTTTAACTGTTACCAAACGGTGATTGAAGTACGTACGCACTGTAAATAAACATGACAATTTAATTACAACTAGATCATTTCCGTGATCGCGGGCAGTAATGACAACAAAGTCATGCAACCTAAGCTGACATTAAAAGCACGCTGCTTCAAAGAGGTATTTAAGTATTGATTGATCCAACGCCCAACTCCCGCCCAGCAGGTGTTTGCAAACAGCCCAAAGACAGTGAACACCACCACGATATTGAATACAGATAACCAGTAATTGCTTGGCAAACTGTAACTGGTTACTAGTGCTAATGAGCCCATCCACGCTTTAATATTGCCTAACTGGAATAACATTGCCTGTTTCATTGATAACGGCTCTCCCGTACTTCCACTTTTACCTATCGCATTAAAGCACATCAATTTCACCACCAGCCAGAGCATATAACCCAACCCTAGAAACTGTAAAACACGGTAAAGTTCTGGGTGCTGTTTAAGGGCTAATGCGACCCCACCGGCGCATAACAGCACCAGACCAATAACACCAATACGGATTCCAACCAAATGACGTAGCGACTGGCGTATACCAAATTGAGCACCAGAGCTTGCCAATAGAAAGTTATTGGGCCCAGGTGTCATCGCCGTTACAAAAGCAAACACACTCATCGCAGGCAATAAATCCCATACCGTACTCATCTTCATTCCTTCATGCTTAGCCGTTTAATATAACGAGCGTAACGAAAGATTGTGCGATTCACCTATTGTTCATGCGTCACCATAACAATTCTTCTATTTCTTTCTTATTAAGCCTTATCTATCCTATATTCAGTATTTAAATGTACCCCTATCGAAGGTAACAATGTTCATTCCTGATATCTCTAACCGTACTGGTCCTAAATTTATTGCACTAGCTGATGCGTTAACTGAAGCTATCGAAAGCAACGAATTAGCAATAAACACTAAATTGCCGCCACAGCGTATATTGTCATATCGCCTTGGAGTAACAGTCGGTACGGTAACCCGCGCCTATCAGGAATTAGAACGAAGGGGGCTGATTGAGCCAAAGGTAGGTAGTGGTACATACGTAAAAGATAGGCAATCTGAGCAACAAACCTTTTATCACCCTGTAACCTCACAGGAAGGTATTGATCTCGCTATTTGCCGCCCACTGTTACTAAGCCAACAACAGCATCTTTCAACTATTCTGCAAGACTTATCTCACGAGCCCACCGCACAAAAAGCCGTGCTCGATTATTACAGTGCAGAAGGGTTGCATGGGCATAACAGAACCTTGCAGCATTGGCTAAACGATCGGCTAAACGTTGATATTGATAATCGCCGCTTGATTTGGACTTATGGCGGTCAGCATAGCCTAGCCATTATTTTACAGTCGCTTTCTCGCCCCAAAGACACCATTCTGGTTGAAGGCTTGTGCTATGCAGAATTTATCAATGCTTGCCAGCAGGCAGAACGTAAATTAGTACCTGTACAGTTGGATGAGGCAGGTATTGTTCCAGAAGATTTAGAACTGCACTGCAAACGTCACAAACCACGGTTACTCTATTTAACCCCAGCAATTCAAAATCCAACAGGCACACAAATTAACGATAGTCGTCGCCTAAAAATCATCGAGATTTGCCGTCGGTATAACGTTTTAATCATTGAAGATGACGTGCTGTACTGCCCGCCCAGCCATCGTAAAACACCGTTAGTTGCAATAGCTCCCGATATCACTATTTATGTCGGTAGTTTCTCAAAATATTTTGCTGGGGGATTACGGGTCGGTTATCTCATCATGCCGCTAACACTAAAAGATACCTTACAGCGAACATTACGCGCCAATTGCATGCACATTAGCCCATTGATGATCGACCTCGTTTGTCGCTGGCTAACCAATGGGGCCATGGAAGCCGTTGATAAAGAAATCGCACTTGAGCTAAGTGCACGACATCGGCTTTTCAATCAGTATTTTCCATCACAGAATAATGCGGTTATTCCCGGATTTAACTGTTGGATACCCTTACCAGAGCCATTAACGGGTTATAGCTTTAGTAAGCTACTACGTAATAAAGGGATTCATGTTCGCGAAGCAGAAATGTTTGCAGTGGGTCGCTACCCTGTACCAGCGGCAATACGTATATCGCTAACGGGTCCTTCGAGTCGTAGCCAACTCAAAACAGGTTTAGTAATCATTAAAGAACAAATATCCCTAGTAATGCCCAATAGCTATCGGATTGCCTAGCGGTATAAAAAGACCACAAAGTTTTAGTAGGCAATAAAGCCCTACAAAACGAAGCACATTTCACAAATATTAAAATATTCCAAGGGGGCGTAGAGCCAAGGAGGAGCTTTATTAACGCCAATACATAGAAAATACATATGCATATACACGTGTATATTAGTTAACTCTATGGATTAATTTAATATGAAAAAAAAATTATTAGCAGTTTGTTGCCTGCTAACACCCAGTTTATCTTTTGCTTCGATTCCTGAACCGTATATTGTTAATTATGGTTTAGCCAGTACTGTTATTGAAATACTTGACGACGACCTGATACACATCTCTTTTCGCCATCACAGCAATACTATCGGTGAATCGACAATAAAAAATACTGCCATGGTGTTTAAGAAAGATTACTCAGGACCAAAGATCTATAACCCCAACGATAATGGCTTCAACACGAAAGAGCTAAGCGTTAGTGTAGACAGCAACAACGGTTGCATCTCCATTAACGAACTAAATCAAAACAATAAGCAGAGTGCCACGATTTGTCCCGCAATCTATGATAACACTTGGAATGGCGCTTCCGTTCACAATCTCGGTATGCATTCAGTATACGGTTTGGGTCAAACCTTTGCATCTATTGATCTGAATAACGGCGGTCAGGTCAACGGTGAATGGTTAGAAGCCGGAGGGTTCAGTACACCAGATGACCGAGGCAACACCTTTAGTAGCGTGACGTACAGCGACGGAGCCTATGCTGGTGCCACAACGCCACGCTTGCAGTTCCCTGTGCTGTATGCCGTTGGCACCAACATCAGCTATGCATTGTTTCTTGATTCCAAATTCAAAAATGATTTCAACCTTTCCCGTGAATGGTGGGAAATCCGCAACAAAAATGCAGCCGAAACCAACCTCTACTATATGAGCGGAGCGGATCTTCCCGATTTGCGCAGCGATTTCATGGAACTGGTAGGCCGTCCACCCGTATTGCCAAAAAAGGCATTGGGGATGTGGGTATCCGAATTTTCCTACGACAATTGGGCAGAGCTGGACGATACCATCAAAACCTTACGTCAAAAAAATTTCCCACTCGACGGAGCACTTTTGGATGTAGCTTGGTTTGGTTTCAAACACGCTTGGCAAAATAACAGTGATGCTAACCCTATGGGCGACTTATCTTTTGATGAGCAAGCTTTTCCCGATCCTGCTAGTAAAGTAGCCAGTTTAAAAAAAGACAACATCGGGCTAATCACCATCGAAGAATCATACGTCTCCAAACAAGGTAACTATGGTGGCAGCAACTACGATGGTATGGCTGCTCACGACGGTTTTGCCAAAAACTGCAGCACTAGCGATGCTACCGAATTTAATAACTGGTTTGGCATCAGCGGCATGATCGACTGGTCGAACAGTGCGGCGGCCGCTTGGTGGCACGATAATGTGCGCAAACCTAACATCATCGATTTGGGTGTTTTTGGCCACTGGACCGACTTAGGTGAACCAGAAGATTTCCGTCCAGACTCCTGTTATGCCAACGGTAATCACGCCGACTACAATAATGTCCACAACCTGTTGTGGAGTAAGTCGATCTATGACGGCTACGTGCGTAACCATGCCGAAAACCCACAGCGACCTTACTCCATTGCTCGTGCAGGTACGGTGGGCTCTCAACGCTATGGCGCTGGTTTATGGTCTGGTGATATCGGTGGTCGTCTCGATCACATGAACATGCACTATAATGCAGCTATGCAAATGTCCTTTGCTGGCATTGACTACTACAGCTCGGATATTGGTGGGTTTTGGCGCAAATTCGACGATAAAGGTAATAAAGACACAGCTATTGAGCCTGGAACTGGCTACAGCGAAAATGAAATGTACAGTCTCTGGTTTGCCAATGCGGCTTGGCTAGATATTCCGTTGCGCCCTCACGGTAATAACTGCGGAATGCCCGGAGCGACAGGAAGCGATTGCATTATAACTGAAACATCTCCGGCGCTGATAGGTAATATCGTGGGTAACCTGAGCAATTTACGCCAGCGTTACGAGCTGATCCCTTACTACTATTCTCTGGCCCATCGAGCCTATAAATATGGAGAGCCAGTAATCGCGCCAATGCCTTTTTATTATCAGGATGATCAAACGCTGAGCGGTAAAGCAGATCAAAAGATGATAGGGAAAGATATCCTAGTCGCTAGCCTGACTACCCAGTTTAAAGCAACCCGCGACGTCTATCTGCCTACTGGGTCTTGGTACAACTACCACACCCTAGAGAAATACGATACCGTAAATGGTATAACCTTGCCAAATGTGAACCTGTGGATCCCTTCAGAAAACCGCAATCGCGTACCGACTTATGTTCGTGCTGGAGCCATCATTCCAATGATGTATGTCGACGCACAAACCAAGGATGTATTTGGTCACCGCAAAGACGGTTCCCGTCATGATGAATTGATCGTTAAAGTCTTCCCGTCAGACAAAGCCAGCAGCTTCACCTTATATGAAGATGACGGTACTACAGTTGACTCTTACGACACCAACAGCGTACCGCATTACCTGGTACGCGAAACCTTGATCAACCAAACGCCGATCAGCAACGGGGTCCAAATTACCATCGACGCCGCGCATGGCAACTTTGCCGGAGCACTCAGTAGTCGTAACAACGAAGTACGTTATCTGATCAATTCTGACGACAGCGCCACTGTCACCCTAAATGGCTCACCACTCACTAGCTTGGCGAATCGTATTGCATTGGAAGCCGATGGAGCAAAAGGCTGGATTAAAGAAGGTAGCGTCATTTCGATAAGAACAGGAGTCGAAGCGGTGGAGAATATCAAGACCATCGAGATCACAACTACGCAGTGTCAGTACAACTGCGGTTTTGCATCGAACCAACCCAGCCTTGCTGTCCGTGGTACCAATAATAACTGGGCTAGTACAGAGATGACTCTAATCGCAGACTATACTTGGCAAGTTGAAGTTAGCTTTGGTGCTAGCAGTAGCGAACAGTTCAAGTTCGATGTTTTTGGTGACTGGAGAAAAAACTTTGGAGATAACGGCTCAGACGGTAGTTTTGAACTTAACGGGGCTGACATAGATATCCGTGAGGGAGAAGGTAGATATCGCATTACGTTGTTTGACAATAGCAACTCCTATACTGTAACCAAAATCTAGTTCCTTTAGTTAAATGGCCTCCGGCAAAGCCGGAGGCTTATTAGATGACCTCATCTAATAAGCAAAAGTAAACACTTGGTCCTATCAAAAGACCGCATAGCTATAGTGGTAAACCTTCCATTCAATCGTGCATATATTTTCGTTTATAATTTGCAGCCATTGCAAAAAATGGAATTATCACGACTGGTACAGCTAAACCGACGGCAAAGATTAATTCTTCATTAACCAATAACTGATAGCAACTGATGCAAAAAATAGCCGCTACGATCGCTAAAAATGACAGGTGCATCCAAGGGTGGTTAGATGAAAATCGGGCGTAATATCTGTCCATTTGAATACCTTTCATATTGTATTGTTAATATTCAATATTAAACCATAGCGACTACTTATAGAAAATCTTAACTCAAAAATGAGAATTTTCTCAAAAAAAATCATAAGAAACTGTATTTCTCATGAGTAGCAAACAAAAAATACACAACAAAACGCATATTGTAATTACACCTTATGTTGGAAGAAAACCCCAATAATTATCTAAGATACTCACACATCAACGTGATAATCTAGTGTTTGCTAGGGAATACTAAAAATAACACACCGCAACATCACATTAACATAACTCTGTACTTACCCCTCTCTGTTTGCTTCGTTATGATAATAAGCATAATAAAAATATTACGCACATACTTAGTATTATTGGTACATGAATATAGCTGTGTCACCAGCTCTATATCGACATAAAAAATAGGGAAAAACCATTATGTTGTCTGTTTTTGATATTTATAAAATTGGTGTTGGTCCATCCAGCTCCCACACTAATGGTCCTATGATCGCGGGATTTGAGTTCTGCCAAAAAATTCTGCCTAAGCTAGAAAACGTTCATACAGTACGGGTTGATTTATACGGTTCTTTATCATTAACAGGGAAAGGGCACCATACCGATCGTGCCGTGTTTCTTGGTCTAATGGGTAATAAGCCCGACACTATCGATATTGAAGTTGCCAACCTATCCATGCTTAATGCGCATAAAAGTAATACGTTACCTTTAGCCAGCCAGAAAGCAGTCCCATTTAATGTTGAGAAGGATATTGTATTTCATACCACTAACCTTCCTCTGCACGAAAATGGCATGATGATTACTGCAATCGATAAAGAAGGGAATGAGCTAGATAGTGAAACTTATTACTCGATAGGTGGTGGATTCATTGCAACTGCAGCACAAATGCAAAACAAAGGGGCGGCTGTCGAAACTACCGTTGCCTACCCTTTCAAATCTGCTGACGATATTCTGGTTATGGCTGAACGTGACGGATTAAGTATTGGTCGCTTAATTCAAGACAATGAAATAACCTTTAGAAGCCAAGACGAATTTGATGAAAGAGCCAAGAAAATTTGGCATATCATGTCTGACTGTATGGAAAGAGGCTTCCACAAGGAAGGTATTCTAGAAGGAGGATTACACGTTACTCGCCGTGCGCCCGCTCTTTTAAAGCAATTAGAATCTAATCAGCATATTGATAATGACCCTATGACTATTCTAGATTGGGTTAACTTATTCGCATTTTCAGTAAGTGAAGAGAATGCCGCAGGCGGGCAAGTTGTTACTTCACCAACTAACGGTGCTGCCGGTGTTATTCCTGCCGTATTAATGTACTACAACAAATTCATTAACCCCTTAGAGACCGAACAAATAAAAGATTTCTTAGCCGTATCAGCGGCTATTGGCATGTTATATAAAATGAATGCCTCCATTTCAGGTGCTGAAGTAGGCTGCCAAGGTGAAGTTGGCGTGTCGTCATCAATGGCCGCTGCAGGTCTAACGGCAATACGGGGCGGAAGTAATGAACAAATTTGCATGGCCGCTGAAATTGCCATGGAACACTCTTTAGGTATGACGTGCGATCCCATTGGTGGACTTGTACAAATCCCCTGTATCGAACGTAATGCAATGGGCGCGATGAAGGCGATTAATGCTTCACGTATGGCACTAAAGCGAAACAGTAAATCACGTATTTCTCTCGATAAAGTGATCGATACTATGTATCAAACTGGTAAAGACATGAACAGAAAATACCGTGAAACCTCACTGGGTGGGCTGGCTGTTATCCACCTTGCTCCGCCTTGTGAATAGCATGATCATTTAAGTACGGGAAACTGAGTCAAGTGAAAGAAGGAGCATTATGCTCCTTTTTTTTCTAATCAGCCTAAATGCAACGTGCGCTTGAACCATGCAGCTATATCTTGTATCTGCTCTAGGCATACATTGTGCTCCATTGGATAAGTGCGCCAGTTGGGATTAAAATTCGCCGAATTCAATGCAGCTAAAGCCTCTTTACCCATTGATGGTAACACCACAGGATCATGGCTACCGTGCATAACTTCAATCGGTAACTCACGATTAGCATCACTAAATTCGATGGAGTCTGAGGTTGGGAAATACGTTGATAATGCTAATAAGCCTGCCAACTTATCTGGATAACTCAATGCTGCTTGATAAGCAACTGCACCACCTTGAGAGAAACCTGCAATAATAATACGATCGCTGGCAATACCACGAGCACGTTCGCGCTCAATTAACTCGACCACTTGATTAGCCGAATCTAACAACTGTTGAACGTTTAGCTTGCGCCCAGCACCCATTTCTAAAATATCATACCAAGCAGGCATCACCATGCCACCGTTGATCGTAACGGCAATAGACGGCGAGTGCGGGAAAATAAACCGCACAGGTGCATCTTGTGGAAGTTTTAATTCAGGTAAAATTGATTCAAAATCATGACCATTTGATCCTAAGCCATGAAGCCAGATAACAGCAGCGGTTGCTGTTACTTGTGGTTCTACTTCCACGCAATTAAGAATTGTCATTCGCCCATTTTCATTTTATTTGAAGGTACCTAACCATACACTGAAATGTTGAAACATGACCAGAATTGGATTCGATTACTCCTGCATCTTGGTTAAGTTAAGAACTTAAGAGAAATTAAAGGATTTATTCAAGGTAATACTATAGTTTCCAAGCCAATATTCGTGCAATCTAGAGCCTTATACCAAATACGTAATTTAAACGCTATTTCAGCACGAGGAACACAATATGGCTATCGCACATAGCGACATGGAAGAGGCGTTAAAAACGTTGGAGTGCCGCACAAACTTCAAGGTTAAAAAAATAACAGAATACATGTTACCTAGTTTAAAAGAGCCATTTTATCTTTGTACCGATAATCACAACCCACAACTTATTATTCGTCCGGCATTTGAAGTTTTCGCTAATGAATTATCAGGTTTAGATGGGGTATCTGCTAAATATTCGTATTATCACAATGCAGACATGACACGTTTTCCAACACGAATTAACACAGGTCGAACTGAAGTTCACTATGGCCTTGCATTCGAATTCGAACACACTAAAGCCGTAAAAACCTTTATTGAAACGTTAATAAATATCGCTAAAGGTAGCTAAGCCGCATTGTCTTTAGTGCATTTCATTTTTTTGCATCTGCCGTGTTTGATTCATCGTACGTGAACCGGCAGTACCATAAGTATTAATATCAAACCGGTTGGGTGAATAGCCCAACGTTTTACGGTAGCGTTTTTCTAATTGCGCCAAATCAATACTGTAGTTTTGCTTTAGCAATTTAAGCACCGCATTAATGTCTTTTTGCGGTGCGTGCTGCTGCCTGAGATAAAAGTAGAGATTTTCTGCCCGTTGTTGATTCATTATTCCCCCTAAGATAACAACTTAATGCGTATGAGGAACTGAAGAGAGGTTAATAATGGCAATACCAATGCCAATCACGACCATCCCCAGCCATACTTTGGCATCTAGATGCTGTTTATAAATAATATTCGACATCAGCGTGACTAACACTATTGCGAGCCCAGCCCAAGACGCATGAACAACACCAACAGGTAAATTCTTCATTGCTTGGCCTAAAAATAAAAATGCGGTCAGGTGACCAAGAATTACAATGGCGCTAGGTAACGGGTTAGTAAAACCGTTTGTTGCTTTTAATGCTACATGCGATGTCGCTTCTGCAAGTACGCCCAATAATAAAAATACCCAACCCATGCTTTGCCTCGTTGTCTTGCTGATGTTGAAGAAGAGAGCACAGTATATTTATTTCCTCACAAATGATAATTACAGTAAATTACAAATTACTTTTACCTGGTGGTAATAATTTAATATAAGAAACTTACACCATCGTATTCACCTCATGATGCAAGCCTCACACCCCGCTATCTCGCCTTTAGTGCGGGTCCGACCATACTATGAAGTACATTGTTCTTTTTTTTATAATGATGATGTAAAGCAGCTGATGCATGAACAGCGACTAATAGTGCCAACATTGCACAGCTAACTCTATGCATTATAAAGAAAAAGGCATTAACCTCTGGATCGCTAATCAAATTATCGATAGGTATTAACCAGAACAGATCATACCCAGTCTTTAGCATCAGAAAGCCGCTTACAAACACAATAAACATCAGTATATACAGTAAAGAATGAGCTACATGAGCAATTTTAGTCTGCAGTGAACCGCTAGGTTGAATACCGCTAATTGTCGGACGTAAGAAGCTCCAAATAAAACGAATAATAAAAAGAGCTGATCCCACTGTTGCCAGTGACATATTCAACACCGACAAAAAGTTAAAGATATGAGGGGAGGAATCGATGACGAGGTGCATGATATAGCCAGCACACATTGCATATATAATGACTGTGGCCATAATCCAGTGAAGTACTCGGGTCAAAATATCATAATGGGTTCTCATAATACTATTAGCCTTGAGTTTAGACGTTTAACATAATTAGGACGTAGACAAGCAAGGAAACCAGCCCCATGACGAGGCTGGTGAAAGGGTTTAATTCAGCTTAATCCAAGCTGTACTCCAATCTGAACCTACACCAGGTTCAAACTGAGTCGCACTAGGCGACCACTGAATACAGTATCCTGAATATGGGAAAGGCTTACATTCGTAGATACGTCCATCTGTTGCTAATACTTTACTCCCCGCAGTATAGCTTTTTAACCCTTCAGGGAAGATGTAGTCGTAATCCCCTTCAGGAGGATCGCCACCCTCGGTTAAATGGAAATCGTTAGTAATCTGATCAATCAAGTTACCTTCACTGCTATCTTTGATTCGAGTTACCAGCATGTGATGGCCAAGTTCAGATTTCGACAGCTCCATTGACACAGCTTTAGAGTCACCATCATTCAACGTAACCTGCTTATTCGCCAGTGCTTCTTTATTGTGATTATAAACGGTTAGTTCAACAAACTGATCGCCTTGAGCAGTAAGGTTTAGCTCAAGACTAACAGGCTCATCACCAATCAGGTATTCATTCTCTAATCCATTGATATCAAGACCATAATCTGGTTCTGGCGTGATAATGTTGTAACCAATCTCGACACGTTTTAGCCCACTACCTTCTTTTAGGTAAATAGGGTTTGCTCCATAGATTGGTGCAAAATTGCCTTCGCCATCAGCCTTTCCTGCGCGGATATCATCGTAAACATCATTGATTTGCTGAGCCAAGCTGTATGACCAATTATTCGCTTGTCCTTGTTGCTCAGTTTCAATCGTTAACTCAGTCGAAAGCGCATTATTCTCTCCAGACGCATCAAATACTCGGGTATAAACACTGTCACCCGATTTAAGATCCATACTTGGATAAATCTGTCCACCGACAGCCCAATCAGGCACAGTAGGTAAATCGCCATCGAACATAACATCAATAACATTGTAAAAGCTTGCTGCTGTATCACCGACTTCCCATACAGCTAAGATCACCTGGTAATCTTTGCGTTCAGGTACATTACAACTGTGATGTACACGCATTGGTGGCTTTGCCATATCACCACTAATCTGGCAAAAAGGAGTCAGATCAAATGCACTACGTGTTAGTGCTTTATTAGGATTCCAATCTTGCTTGGTGATGTAATAACGCCAGTTACGAGTGGTATGGTTAGCGGTAAAAGTCCACTCAAAATTTTGCATACCCGCTTGCATTGGGCGTTTAACCCAGCGATCAACCGTTTGCTCATCAAGTGGAGAAAATTGAGACAAGCCTGCACTCGCAATTTTTCCATCTGGTGGGCCTGTTTCTGGGAAACCATCAGGGCCTTCAACACTCTGTGGTTCCCACTGTACTGAACCACAGTTTGTATTTTTTTCACCTGTTCCATTCGCTGGAAATTTACAAAGTGCAGCACGACTTTCCGCAACACCGCCTTCGACCGAGCTAACATAACCGTGTGCCATTACCCCTGAACTAAACAGCGCTAAGGTAACAGGTAGAAGTGTTTTTTTTGTAATAATCATTATCACTGATTCCGTTGTTTTATAGAAAAAAACAACCATAGAATCGGCATGTTTGATGCAATTTTACGTCTTTAAAAGACGATAACCCCGCTATCATAGACTGACGTCGACAGACCGGAAGCTTTGCGTCCTACCCTTTAGGGTAGTTTGCCAACAATGTGGTTATCTGGTTTGAATGTGATATTCATCACTCGTAACCACTCTACATTAAATGCCTAAAAAAGCAGACTCATATGCACTTAATCCCACAGAAGATCACAATACATTCTCTGGTTTTGCAGCAATATTTTACTTTAATGCAAACTAAACAACTGTTTAAATCATTATATCGTTCACTTACCACTACCCTGGTGAATACAACCCACATAAAGCATGCGCATCATGAATAAGCATTATTCAATATCGTAAACGTAGAAAGCGTAATCATTATTTCATCACCGCCTCTGCATGGGCAAGAAAGCGATAGGTACAACAGAAGGGGGCATCCAGTATTTATGTCGCAGGTTGGCTCATAGTTCGAATTCCTGTTCATCAAAGGCCAGAAAGCGGCAATCAGTAAAGTAATTAGGGTTGTCCATCGCCCACGATTCCAAATCATGGCCGATATGAATAAGCCCCATTTTTGTTGGTTGGCATGCCTGTTGAATAATACGCACCGTATCGGTGTCATTATGATTCACTGGCGGGCGACCTTCTCGAAATGACGATGGCGGAAAACTACAATCAATCAGCATCACTTCAATGGAATTTGCGGCTAACCACACAGTTACATCTTCTCGTAATCCCAATGTATCGGTTAAGTACGCGATACGTCGTCCTTGCCATTCAAAGCAATAACCAAAGCACACTTTAGAATGATTCATCGGCAAGGGCGTAATGGTAATACCTTGCCAACTAAACGCTTTAAAGGCTGTTCGTGGTGGCTGAAAGTCCAACAATCCAGAATGCTTAAACAGATCATCACAACCTTGAGGATCATCAGGCCCATCAACATGAATCGGTGTACCTACCCCCCAGCGTAGATCAAATAAACTATGTACATGATCCATGTGATAATGGGTCAGTAATATTCTATCGATACTGCCCGCAGGAAAACGAGAGAGAAGATCATCTGCGTTAGCATCCAACAATAATTGCTTACCTTGATGTTCGATCACCGCTGACGTTTTCTTACGTCGATACGACGAAGTATGCTGGGCACGATTGCAGGCTTGGCAGGTACAACCGTAAACGGGCAACATACTGGCATTGCCCGTTCCCAGTAAGGTCAGTTTCATCGATGCCCTACCGATTCAAGTTCAAGTTCAGCGCAGTAGTAACGGTTAAATTGCGCTAACGTTTTTGCAATAGTTCCGCTGTTATCCAACCGCCACAGTTCGCAACTTTCGTCCGGAGTCGCATGAGCATTTGGTAATACAGAGTATTGAAAGTCTCGCGCACGGATAAGTCGTTGCTGAATTTCAGCTTCTGTTTCACGACCACGAATGCGTAACCGTTGCTCAAGCACACTCAAAGCAACATCGACAACAACCGGTACTAATAAGTTTCCATACTGTGCAAGCGCTTGGGGTAAGAACTCGCGAGATCCATTCACCATCACATCACAGCCGTTGGCTAACCATAAGTCGACTTCTAACCCCACCCCATAATGCAACCCATTAGCTTGCCAATGCATCGCGAATAAAGCATGGTGCTGACGATAAACAAATTCTGCTTCGGTTAGCGCAATATGGTTTTCACCACCCGCACATGCTGCGCGGGTGATGTAACGATGAGCAACCAAGATATTGGAAGGCCAAGCCTGACGCACCGCATCAATCACACTGTCTTTTCCTGCACCTGAGGCACCAATAACATAAAAAATTCGAGCCATAGATTGATCCTTCATTTAATTAGAATACAGCTTTCCCTTCACGCCAAACACGCGTTGCATACGTATGGTCGTGACGCTGATGAGCCAGCAATAAGTCGGCACGTTTTCCTTCCGCAATTACACCGCGATCATCCAATTGCAAGGCCTGAGCCGGATTTATGGTTGCTAATTGGGTCGCCGTCGCCAGGGAATACCCGTTACGATCATCATGTGCAATACGGAAGATGGCATCTAATAAACTACTAGGATAATAATCAGATGAAAGAATATCTAACACTCCTAGCTGTGCCAGTTCATGGGCAGCAACATTGCCGGAATGAGACCCACCTCGTACCACGTTAGGCGCTCCCATCATCACTTTCAGCCCTAAAGCATGTGACGCTTGTGCCGCTGCTACCGTAGTTGGGAATTCCGCAATCACCATTTTTAGCGCTTTCGATTCTTCAACGTGTGCAACGGTGGCATCATCATGGCTAGCCATCGGAATATTATGCTCGCGACAGTATTGGCAAATAGCTTCACGGTTAGGTGCCGACCATACTTGTGATCGTTCACGCTGTTCAACTTCAAACGCTGCCATTTGTTGGTCGTTAAACTTGTACTTACCTTGATAATAGTCGCGATATTTTTGCACATTCACAAATTGACGCTGACCCGGCGCATGATCCATCAAAGAGACTAAATGCACATCAGGTAAATGTGCGTAACGCTTAAACATATCGACCGTCGTTTCGTGCGGCACTTCGCAACGTAAATGCAAAAAGTGGTCTGCACGATTAACGCCTCGACGCTGGCTTTCTATCACTGTCTCTATCAGCTTATCGAGATTATCGTGCCGTTTACCGCCTTCACGGTAATCACCCAACGCGACGGCATCCAATACCGTGGTAATGCCAGATGAGACTAATTGCGCGTCGTGTGCACCCATGGCAGAAAACGGCGGCCAATCTACCTTCGGGCGCGGCGTAAAATACTTTTCTAAGTTATCGGTGTGCAGCTCTATCAACCCAGGCATTAACCACCCATCTTCGCCATCTATCGCTTGGGGTAACTGGCTAACAGTATCTGATAGGGTGCGGATAACACCGCCTTCAATTTCAATCGAGCCTTTTACTGTTTGGTCTTCAAGTACCAAGTTCACGTTGGTAATGATCATTCTGTCATCCTTTATTTCACACCGTTGGCTTATTCATAACGCTTTGCCTGTCTTTATTAAGCTTCAAGATTAAGCTTCAAGTTCTAGACAATTAAATTAAGCGCACTGAGATTGCAGTTCCGTTGCCGTATTCACTGGTTGCATGGCATATAAACGATCTGCCACTTGCTCCCGTACATCTTCATCATGAAAAATACCAACGATTGCAGCACCACGTTGTGTGGCTTCATTGATCAAACTGACCACTACCGCACTGTTTTCGGTGTCTAACGACGCTGTGGGTTCATCAAGCAATAACACGGGATAATCCACAATAAAGCCTCGGGCAATATTGACACGTTGCTGCTCACCACCCGAAAATGTTGCAGGTGCAAGGTGCCAAAGGTGTTCTGGTACATTCAAACGCGCCAGCAATGAAGTTGCTTTCGCTTCCGCTGCCTTGCGGCATCCGCCTCGTTCAATCATTGGCTGCATCACCACTTCTAATGCACTAATGCGGGGGATCACACGTAGGAACTGACTCACCCAACCGATGGTGTCACGGCGCACATTCAACACCTCACGCGGTGTAGCTTGTGCTAAATCGACCCAATGACCATGGTGCAATATTTCGATACTGCCTTGATCAACCAGATAGTTACTGTATAAGGCGCGTAACAAGGTCGATTTACCCGAGCCGGAGTGACCATGTAACACCACACATTCACCTTGCGATACGGATAAATTGGCCTGAGTTAATACAGGGAGTGACATGCCATTTTGATTATGCAAAACAAAGGTTTTACTGACATTTGAAACGTTAACCATTGAAGTCATGAGATATCCTTATTAGTTCTGCAACACTGACGATACAAGTAGCTGAGTATACGGATGTTGTGGATCATCCAGCACTTGATCGGTCAGCCCAGTTTCGACCACTTCACTGTGTTTCATCACCATTAAACGGTGCGCTAACAAACGCGCAACAGCCAGATCGTGAGTCACGATAATCACTGCCAAATCCAGCTCAGTTACTAACTGACGTAATAGATCCAGTAACTTTGCCTGCACTGAAACATCCAAGCCCCCCGTCGGCTCATCCATAAAAATTAGCTTCGGGTGCGTGACTAAATTACGGGCGATCTGCAATCGCTGCTGCATACCGCCAGAAAATGTCGTCGGCATGTCATCAATCCGCTCGACCGGAATTTCAACATCGGTTAACCATGTAGCAGATTGCTCGCGGATTTCACTGTAATTACGTTGGCCGACGGCCATTAAACGCTCACCAATATTGCCCCCAGCAGAAACGCGACCACGCAAGCCGTCCATTGGGTGTTGGTGTACAACCCCCCATTCTGTGCGTAGTAAATGACGGCGCTGACTTTCCGCCATCGCATACAATTCTTCAACCTGTTGGCATTGGGTATCGGTATCCCCTCGTAGGTATAACACTTCACCGCCATCAGGCTGTAAGCGCCCTGAAATAGCCTGTAGTAAGGTACTCTTACCTGATCCCGATTCCCCAACAATGCCCAAGACTTCACCTGGGTATAAATCAAATGACACTTGCGAAAAACCTTTACCCGGCGCATACAATTTAGTGAGGTTTTTCACCGACAATAGTGGCTGTTCATCATCCAAAGTAGTGGCAATTAATGCTTGTTGCGTTGACGTATTCATGCGCTTTCCCCTTGCGAGCCACAATAGTCCGTGTCTGAACACACGAACATGCGATTACCTTCATCATCGGTGACCACTTCATCTAGGAAGGTATTGGTCGCCCCACAAATGCTACAGGGATCATCCCACTGCTGAATTTCAAAAGGGTGATCTTCAAAATCTAAGCTGCGTACTTTGGTAAACGGCGGAATAGCATAAATACGTTTTTCACGCCCAGCACCAAACAATTGCAGCGCTGGCATGTTGTCCATTTTGGGGTTATCGAACTTTGGAATAGGAGAAGGATCCATAATATAACGATCATTCACACGCACGGGGTAAGCATATGCCGTTGCGATATGGCCAAAGCGCGCAATGTCTTCATACAATTTCACATGCATAATGCCGTACTCTTGCAGGGCATGCATTTTTCGGGTTTCGGTTTCACGAGGCTCTATAAAGCGCAGCGGCTCTGGGATCGGCACTTGATAAACGAGGATCTGATCTTTTTTCAGTAATACCTCTGGAATACGGTGGCGAGTTTGAATCACTGTCGCATCTACCGTGCGTTCAGTAGTACGGGCATTCGCCACCGTTTTGAAAAACTCGCGGATCGAGACAGCATTAGTCGTGTCATCCGCACCTTGGTCGATCACTTTTAGGGTATCTGCTTGACCCAGAATGGCAGCGGTTAGTTGGACCCCACCCGTTCCCCAACCATATGGCATTGGCATTTCACGGCCACCGAACGGTACTTGATACCCTGGAATCGCGACCGCTTTTAATAATGAACGGCGAATCATCCGCTTGGTTTGCTCATCCAAATAACCGTAGTTGTAACCTGTATTGTAATCAGTGCAGGAATCGGTATTTGAATCATCATTTTGACATGTTGATGATGCATTAATTACTTGGCTCATTTATTTGCCCTCACTGTCTTGAGTCATGTCATCATGCTCTTTGTGCATCTTGCGCAGTAGCTCTAATTCAGCTTGGAAATCGACGTAATGTGGTAGCTTCAAGTGAGAAACAAAGCCAGCCGCTTCGACGTTATCGGCATGTGCTAATACGAACTCTTCATCTTGTGCTGGGCTATCAACCGCTTCGTTAAATTCTGGTGCTTGTAAAGCACGATCTAACAGTGCCATCGACATAGACTTGCGCTCATTGAAACCAAACGTAAGACCGTAACCTCGGGTTAATTTGGGTTTCACCGCTTTATCACCGACAAAACCATTAATCATCTGGCATTCCGTCAGTTCAAGGTCACCAATCTCTATTTCAAAGCCTAGTTCTTCTGGAGAAAGTGACAGTGTAACCTGCCCTGAGCGAATCTCGCCAGCAAAGGGATGGTTACGTCCATAACCACGTTGAGTGGAATATCCCAGCGCCAACAAGAAACCTTCATCACCACGCACTAATTGCTGCAAACGGGCAGATCGATCACACGGATAATTAACAGGTTCGAGCGTAATATCTTCAGGTACTTGCTGGTTATCTTCTTCCACCAGCATCATGTCGAGTTTTTCTAAGATCCCCAGCACTTGTGGGCATGCTTCTGGTTCAGCTTCCTTTACTAACGCTGCACCGCTCGCAACCTGCTCTGTAATGCGATCATGAACAGCCTGAGTTGCTGTTTCAGAACAACTCGCAGTAGCCTCATTGCCTTCTGCAAGTAACGAAAAGTCCAGCAATCGGTGGGTGTAATCGTACGTTGGACCTAATACCTGGCCACCTGGTAAATCTTTATAGGTCGCGGAAATACGACGTTCAATACGCATTGCCGAAGTATTCACCGGTTGCGTTGTTGCCAAGCGTGGCAAGGTTGTTCGGTAAGCACGAAGTAAAAAGATCGCTTCGACCAGATCGCCAGCGGCTTGTTTAATCGCAAGAGCGGCCAATTCTTTATCGTAGATCCCCCCTTCAGTCATTACGCGATCGACAGATCCTGCTAATTGTTGACTGATCTGTGCCACAGACAATGCAGGTAATGCTTTATCACCACGGCGTTTATCGGCTTGTAATTGGTGAGCGGTACTGATCGCTTTCTCACCGCCTTTCACAGCTACATACATGGGCTGATCTCCAACAACGTTGAACGAGGAATGGCAATAACGTGTTGACCGCTCACAAAAATAAAATCTAATCCCAGAGGAAAACTCGGCAAGTGTTGGCGTTGTAATAACAAGTTCAACAAGTCATCAGGAAGCTGACCTAAATGAATATCTCTAGCTTGCTCAATACCCGGACCAGTCAATGTCAACGCAACCCCACAAGATAAACTGTCGGTTTCAACAATCACGGTCGTGCTGCGATCAGGATATTCTTCATTGCCGATACACAGCGGCAGGGTTAGCCACGCTGTTGTTGCGCTATCTTGGTACGACACTACTGCAAACGCTGCACTGTCTGCAGTTTGCGTAATCGGAGCGCCAATATGAAACGTCAGATTTTCCATTACCGCTTTGTCTTGAATGAAACTCGGTGATAACCACAACGGTGTGCTGTTATCTGCTAGCGTCAACAAAGTTTGGCTGCAGGCACTCATCATGATGCCAAAACCACGGCCCTTTTCATGGTCATTGCTGCGATCATTGAGACGATCCAGTTCGACACATTCGCCAGGCTCTGACATGGCTTTTAATAAACGACGAAAACAAATTTGGCTATCGTGCACCGCATCACTAAATGCTGGTGAAATCATACTCATGGGTATTGTCCCTTTCTTTAAATGCACTGAAATTCAGGCTTAATCTTCACCACGAACCAGCGTAAAGAAATCAACTTTGCTGCTCGCCACTTGCTGTTGACGTAACTGCTCTTGCTCCGCTTTTAATGCCGCTAATGGCGTGATCAATTCACGAGTTAAGCGCGCTTGGTATTCAGAGGTTTGCATTAAGCCGTCAATGACTGCAGCTAATTCAGCATGCTGTTTATTGCGACCTTGCAAATAGCTGTACCCCATTTCACCGCTATCTAATTTCACAACAGCACGTGTTAGGGTGACATCCCCCATGTTGAACTGCCGTCCGCCTCCTCCCATACGTGCCCTGACTTGGGCTAGACCAATTTCGGCTGGGCGAATCACTTGAAATATAGGCAACGGTAAATCCAATGTTACCCACTGTGTTTGAAGGTCAGAAAAAGCCGCTCGGGCTAATACCGACATCCATGTTTTTCTCTGCTGAGAAGCGTCCATTTAATGCTCCATGACTAATTCAATGACATCGGAACGTGTATTCGAGCTGGAATATTCCGCCACAATATTTGTTCCTTTAATGACATTGGTGGTTTTAATTTTTAAAATAGGAATATTGGAATTAATCTGTAATAACCGGCAATCTTCATTCGTCGGCATTTGTGCACGCAAACGTGTATTTTTACGCTGTAATTCAACATTCAATTCTTTATTAATAAACTGATGTAATGATCCGGTATTAAAATATTTTAATACCGCCCACCACGTCGTATCTGATAAATAATGATCAATCACAGTACGCGGAATACCGTCTATTTTTCTAAACGTGCGAATATGAATAACTTTACTTTCTGCTGGCTTATTCAAGCGTTCAGCAATCTTGCTATTGGCAATAATAACCCGAGCTTGTAACACCTCACTTCTAGGCAGCGAGCCTTGTTCTAACAGATTTCCTGTAAAGTGTGCCCCTGCATGTAAATAGTAATCATGGGGTTGGCGAAGCACCATGTTGCCTTTCCCTTGATGGCGCTGCACCATGCCTGTCGTCACCAATTCATCAATAGCGCGACGTACCGTATGTCGGTTCACATTAAAACGCAGTGCTAATTGTGATTCCGACGGTAAATAGTCACCAGCTTGGTATTTATTACGAACGTCATTATCTAATTGCGTGGCAATATCTAAATAAACAGGCATGTTATTCCTTTAACGATTTAACTTATCTAGACATGTAACCGTAAATTTTTTATTTTTGTAGAACAATTAAATGACATTTAAATGAATTTTTTTCGAATGATTTGCGATATAAAATCAATAATACTGACCGTCACAATCACAATGCACATAATGGCGGCGGTCTGTTGCATTTGAAAACCTGAAATAGACTGCCAAAGTAATACCCCAATACCACCAGCCCCAACCATACCGACCACTGTGGCTGAACGAATATTGGATTCAAGGCGGTATAGTGCATAAGAAATCCACAACGGCATTACCTGTGGAATTACCCCATATAAAATCACTTCTAGCGGGTTTGCCCCTGTGGCTTTAATGCCTTCAATCGGACCTGGTTCTATGGCTTCTATGGCTTCTGCAAATAGCTTCGCCAGCACACCGGTGGTGTGAATAAACAACGCCATTACCCCAGCAAAAGGACCTAATCCAACCACAACGACAAACAGCATCGCGAATACCATTTCGTTAATAGCGCGAAGTCCATCCATTAGGCGACGCATTGGAAATGTTACCCACGTCGGCATCAGGTTTTCTGCACTCAAAATGCCGAATGGTACCGCTAGAATAATCGCTAGCACCGTGCCCCAAATTCCGACTTGAATCGTGACAATCATTTCACTGATATACAGTTCTAAATCAATGAAATCTGGTGGAAAGAAATCGTTCAGTAGTTGCACCATGTTTTCAGGGTGTTCAAGAAATAGCATTGGTGCCATTTCTGCGCCACGCCATGACCACATCAATACTGACAAAACCACCACCACCAAAACGGCTTTTTTAAGCGATAATTTAGATTCTGGTACGAATTTTTGCTTTTGCTTTTGCGTTTCCGTATACATGGCTCAATCCTATTACGGTCAAACAAACGGGTTATTCGGCGAATAACCCGAACAGTGATAATTACCCTTTCACAGCATCAATCTGACGGGATAAGGTATCCAGTTCCTGCTGAATTTTAGTGATACGCTTCTGCTTTTCATCATTATCTAGGCGCGGGTTATCTTGTGTTTCAATCAAGTTTTTATATGCTTCCATTTGGCGGATAGGTAACAGTTGATTGTTATCCGTTGCAGCAAAACCCGACCACGACAGCCCCTTAAGGTTCTTCAGTGCTTGCGGGTTACCATCTTTGCCATAACTCAGGAAGAAATCGCGGGTTTTCGTTTTAGTTTCTTCAGGAATATCTTTACGCCATGTCATTACATCGGACGGGATCAGTTGTGACTGCCAAATCACCTTCAGTTTTTTGTACAGCTCAGGGTTGCTCTTCTTGATACGAACCAAGTTCATAGTGTGGTTGGTCGCCACATCCACTTGGTTATTCGCCACAGCCATTACGTTGGCGGCATGGCCAGCAACAACCGTGCGTTTAAAATCGTGGGCTGAAATGTGGTTTTGTGCCAAAGCGTAATAGTTTGGAACTAGAAAACCCGACGTAGAATTGGGTTCACCATTACCGAAATTGAGTGATGCTCGTTGATCGATCACATCTTGCAAGGTGTTGATCTTGTCATTAGCACTGTTAGCAAGTAATACACTGTAATACCCCTCCAGCCCGTCCTCCCCGATATAACGAGCAAACACTTCAGCATTAGCACGATCAACAGCTTCTATTGCTGACTTGTTGCCGTAATATGCCAAATCTACTTTTTTAAACCGCATGGCTTGAATAATGCCAGCATAATTAGGGGCAAAGTACGCTTTCACCGGTACGCCCAACGCGTCGCCCAAGTCATCCAGCATCGGTTGCCAACGCTGGCGTAAATTCTGCTGTGCATCGGTGGTGATGATGCCGAAGTTAATGGTTTCCATCTCACTCGCAACAGCTTGTTGGCTGAACACTGTCGACGAACTAATCGCCGCAGAACAAACAACCAGTATGGCTAACGCTTTCTGGATTGAACGAAGCATGTTTCCCTTCCCTGCATAGTTGTTATACCAAGCTAAGTTGGTATTAAATCGCGTTAAATAATGTCTAATCATCTTTAAGGTCTTGGACTAAAAAGATGGGGCTAACTCAGGTTGAATCGCTATAGCTGGTGCGGGTTGCGGTTTTGCACCGTACAGTTCTGCCAATTTCCGTTCACACAGTCCCTCACTAGCGCCTTGATAAAAGACCTTACCATCACGTAATGCCACGATTTGGCTACAGTATTTCAAGGCATGATCGACCTGATGCAATGTGACAATCACGGGAATACCTTCTTGCTTATTTATATCTTCAAGCAGTTCCATTACGATACGAGATGACTCCGGGTCCAGCGATGCGATCGGTTCATCTGCAAAGATAATTTTGGCTTCCTGCATCAACGCTCGCGCAATGGCAACCCGTTGCTGCTGACCGCCCGATAAGGTAGATACACGCTGCATTGCATACTCTTCCATGCCAACACGCTCTAGCGCTTTCAGTGCACGTGAACGCTGCTCTGCAGTGAACGTACCAGTTAGCGTGCGCCACTTAGCCGTAGAGCTCAGCGCGCCAACCAACACGTTAGTCAGCACACTCAATCGATTCACTAAGTTAAATTGTTGAAAGATATAACCAGCCTGAGCCCGACAAGTGCGTACCTCTTTACTTGGCTTGCCTTTTGACTGCACAACCTTACCCAATACACTGATACTGGATTGAGGGTTGTTATCACTCACGACTAATCCACTAAGATGACGTAATAACGTTGATTTCCCCGAACCTGATGGCCCTAATAACGCAGTCATTTCACGGTTATTAATATCCAAATTGATCCCGTCTAGCGCTTTCTTCCCGCCGAACGTTTTATTTACATGTCGAATTGTAATGATGTTGTCCATGTCCCTGACCTCAAGTCTGATTCGAGACCTACAGTGCAGGGAAAATATGAATGTTTTATTGATGAAATATGTCAGGCAGGTGACGAAGAGATTGTGTTGGGCGGTTGTTGATACTGACTAAACTGTTGATATAAGAAAATAAACAAGAGCAATAGTCAGAGTTAATGTTCACTTGTCTAGATAAGAGGGTCATGAAAGGTTCATAGAAAAAAGGCTGTAATCTTACGGTGGCATATATTAATTAACTGATGAACAGCAGGTGCTGTTCATTAACAGTAGAAGATCACATTATTCCCAGTTTTTTTAATTTTCGATACAAGGTATTACGGCTAATACTGAGCATTCGTGATGTCTTACTGATATTACCTTGGTTAGCATGGTAGGTTTCAAGCAATACATCCTCGACAGTGCTTTTCAAATCCTTCGTTACAGCCGTGTTAGATAAATTTTGATGCGTATTTGATACTAACTGCGTAACAATATTATTGGGGAAATGCTCGATAGTCAGTTGCTCCGCATCATCTGATAATAGAGATGCCACACGCAGAGTATTATCGAGCTCTCGAATATTACCCGGCCATGAATATTCCGTTAACAATCGTATTAAGTGTGAACATATACTTTGATTATTTTCAGCGTGTTTTGCGTGAATACTTACAATTAATTCCGCTTTGTCTTGTCTTTCACGTAGCGGTGGCAATGTAACAATTAGACCATTCAATCGATAATATAAATCCTGACGAAATTCACCTAATTCAACAAGCTGTGCAAGGCTTTTATGGGTTGCCGCAACAATTTGAATATCGACTTTATATGCTTCATTCGAGCCTACTGGCACCACTTCTTTTTCTTGCAATACATGCAACAAACGGCACTGGGCAGACAATGGCATATCTGCGATTTCATCTAGGAATAAAATCCCCTTATGTGCCTGACGCACTTTACCCTGATAACCCTCTTTACTGGCACCAGTAAACGCCCCTGGCGCATAACCAAAGAGTTCAGATTCAATCAAATCTTGTGGTAACGCACCGCAATTTACCGCAACTAAAGGATGTTGGTTACGTGAGCTGTATTGGTGAAGCTGTTTAATGAACTCGCCTTTGCCGACCCCTGTTTCACCCAATATCAGCAGCGTCACATCCTTATTAATTAACTTACAGGCTTGCTGCCAAGCTTGTTCAATTACGTCATCTCCCATGTGTAACGGGCAAGACGGAGAATATATAACAGAGCAGAGATTTTTTACTGGTTGGATCGACTGACAACGAAAGACCAAGTCGTTACTTTTATTATTCATTGCTTGTGCCGAAATAAAAGAAGATTGGGCAGCCTGAATAATATGATCGATGTTACAGCCTAAAATTGTCGGTTCTAATAAAGATTCAGATAATAGTCGTGCAGCCACTGCATTATGCGCAACAATATGACCACTTTGATTCGCAATCACGATACCTTGCCACCCACTATTGAGTAAATGTTGATCAAACGCCAAATCGACACGGTACTTACCTTCCGGCACTTGGCAAAGTAAGCTATTTTCAATAGCTTGCACCATATTTTGAATCAATAATTGCGTTTGTTGCGAGTGAATTTGTTGTTCACTTGTTATATCGAGTACACCTTGTAACTCGCCGTCTGGTGTACAGATTGGACTAGCAGAGCAACTGATAAAACGGTGTTTACGAATAAAATGTTGATCGCCAATCACAGCAACAAAGCGCTTTTCTGCCAATGCAGTGCCTATCGCATTCGTCCCTTTTAGGCTCTCTTGCCAACACACGCCCGATTCTAACGCGATGCCTGTTAGCTGATGTTCAAATCGCGATTGTCCCCACGAGCCAATAATCACCCCTTCAGTATCTGTTAGTAGCAAGCGACTGTTTGTGCCTGCGAACATCTGGTTAAACAATGGCACAGCCAACTGTTCAACCGTTTTGATCAGCACATTGGCAATATGTTGTCGCTGCTCTAGTTGGGTTTTATCTAGGCGCACATGCTCCGGCTGATGCTGCTCATCTAAACCAGCTTGCTGACTTCGGTGCCAAGATTGCGATAACCAATCTTCTTGCTGAGTGTGAAGTAACGAATCCATAGGGTAACTGTTCCATTTTGTAACAGTACGGGTGTGCCATTTAGAGACAGTTGAACACTTTGTCTCTGTGCTTTCTTGTCACCCTGCCTGTTATTTTTAAATGATAATTTTTTGTTAATCATAGCGTTACATTTCATTAACAACAAGAACTCAAAGTTGGCTTACTGTTTGCGTTATATAACTTGAAGAAAAACAAATAAGTACAAGCATCAATAATGATTTTTTGTATAAACGCATAAGAAGGAACGACCAATGATTTATGCTCAACCAGGAACAGACAATGCCGTTATCACGTTCAAATCACATTACGATAACTATATTGGTGGCGAGTGGGTAAAACCTGTCAGCGGGGAATATTTCGATAATATCTCACCTGTAAATGGTCAAATGTATTGTCAGGTCGCGCGTTCAACTGAAGCGGATATCAATTTAGCCTTAGACGCTGCCCATAATATTCGCGCAACATGGGCAGCAACAAGTGTCACAGAACGCTCAAATATATTATTAAAGATTGCCGATCGTATTGAACAAAACCTCGAATACTTAGCCGTTGCTGAAACATGGGAAAACGGCAAGCCCGTACGTGAAACATTGGCCGCCGATCTACCTTTAATTGTTGATCACTTCCGCTACTTTGCGGGTTGTATTCGAGCACAAGAAGGTTCTGCAGCAGAGTTAGACCAAAATACCGCGAGCTATCATTTCCCTGAACCCGTCGGCGTTGTTGGTCAGATAATTCCTTGGAATTTCCCAATGCTAATGGCGGCATGGAAATTAGCCCCAGCACTGGCTGCAGGCTGCTGTATTGTTCTAAAACCAGCAGAACAAACACCGACCTCAATTCTAGTATTAATGGAATTAGTGGGCGATCTTCTTCCACCAGGCGTACTTAACGTGGTGAATGGCTACGGCAGTGAAGCAGGCCAAGCATTAGCCACCAGCAACAAAGTTGCCAAACTGGCTTTCACGGGATCAACGGATGTGGGCCATCATATTCTAAAATGTGCCGCCGAAAGTTTAATTCCTTCCACCGTCGAGCTGGGGGGTAAATCACCCAATATCTTTTTTGCTGATATCTTTGATCACGAAGATGCATACCTTGATAAATGTATCGAGGGGATGTTGTTGGCCTTCTTCAATCAAGGTGAAGTCTGTACTTGCCCATCACGAGTCTTAATTCATGAATCTGTTTATGACAAATTCATTGCTAAAGTGATAGAACGTGCGGCAGTGATCCAACAAGGCAACCCATTAGATACTGACACCCAAGTTGGCGCACAAGCCTCGCAAGAGCAATTCGATAAGATTCTTAGCTACTTAGACATTGGCCGTGCTGAAGGCGCACAAGTACTTATAGGTGGGCAAGCGGCAACGTTAAACGACGAGCTGGATAATGGTTTCTACATTCAACCTACAATGCTAAAAGGCCATAACAAGATGCGCGTATTCCAAGAGGAAATCTTTGGTCCCGTAATCGCTATCACAACATTCAAAGACGAAGCAGAAGCATTAGAGATTGCGAATGATACTGAGTATGGATTAGGAGCAGGCGTCTGGACGCGAGATGCAAACCTTGCTTACCGTATGGGTCGTAATATCGAAGCAGGTCGTATTTGGGTGAACTGTTATCACGCCTACCCTGCCCACGCTGCATTTGGGGGTTACAAGAAATCCGGTATCGGACGTGAAACCCATAAGATGATGCTCGACCATTATCAGAATACTAAAAACCTCTTAGTCAGCTACGATATTAACCCATTGGGTTTCTTTTAACTGACGAGAAGCTCCCACTAAAAAATTATGATGTTATAAAAAGGGATGGTAGTGTAAGCGCTCATAAATACACACCACCCTTTTTTCAATGTCAACGTTACTTCTTTAAAGAAACGCCACCATTATTATTCGTCGTCCACTTAAAGGTTTCTTTTCTGCCACGTAAATCCGCATCGCCGTAAGTAATAACCATTTTTGCGGGGCTGTAAGTAAAGTCTTTTGTCGATTTAGACACAAACACATCATCGTCATACGTGTAAGTACCATTAAATCTCACTTTGTGCGTTTTTGTATTAATCACTAGTTCTTTATCAGAGTTATCATCACTAAAGGCAACCTGAAGATCTTTATCAAAATTCAAATTGGTATAAACGATAACATCGCTATTATTCGTTTTGACAAAAAGCTCATCACCTTTTTTCTTTACATCAACCTTGCCATGAAATGAGAACTTCCCAGTCGGATCAATTGACACTCTTAAATCACACGTCGCTGTCTTATTACAATTCTTTAATACTTTCTGTGTGAAGGCCGCTGTACTGCTTTCTACATACTCTGCAAATTGAATGCGCTCAGCGTCAGAATGAAACTTTTTCCCTGCAACAGCAACAGCCACATCATCCGCATCACACCCAGACAACATCACTAATACCAACGCCGATAATACTTTGATTTTCATTTAACCCTCAACTAAGAAACGCTGTTTTATTTTATGTGTACTATATCGAAGACCATTCAAAATTCACAGAAACACAATTATAACTTTTTAAGTACAATCATTTTTTTACACTTAAAAATGTATATCATTTCACCTAAACTAAAAAAACAGATGTAAAATACAAAAAATTATACAACTTATGGAATTTAATCCCACCACCACCTGTAAGTTGAATTGATTATTGAAACCTAAAATTGGATAAATAAAAGGTGTATCGACAGAAATTGATATGATTACTTTTACCGCAAAAATAACACTTTTCATCTTTTGATAATTGCGCAAAGCCTTTTATTCAATCACTCCGTTGTTCGTTATGCAAATGTGGCGTAATTCCTGCTTTACTTTTTGACTATTCATGGAGGTTTTGGTTATTTCTGGATGAAAAAGATGTCATTACAATCGATATTCATCTTAACCATACCAACACTGGTCTGGGTTATCGGGTTACTGTTTTCGAATACCTGGTGGCAGGAAAATATATTATCCGTTACTGCAATACCGTTTTTATTTTATTGTCTGGCGCTTATTTTTACGCTCTTTTTGCGTAATACTTTGCAATTTATCTTCTGCCTACCTTTTTTATTATTTTGGGGCTATGTACATCCTTTAGATAATTCGAGATCCCTCGCTCAGTGCCCTCAAACATTAAAAGTCTTTCAGTACAACTTACGTTATGAAAACCCAAATCTTGATCCTCTTTTATATTACTTACAACAATTCCCCCAGCATTTACTCGTTTTTCAAGAAACAACCCCTGAGCACGGCAACGTCCTAAAAGAAGCACTAAGAACCCAGTATCCTTATCAATTTGGCGGACAACCAAGAGTTGGATACCCAAGTGGACAACTTGTGCTTAGTCAGTACCCTCTGGTTAATATGAAAACCATCGCGACTCAAGCTGGCCACCAAATCATTCATGGTATTTGGCACCCTCCAACACACGATCCGATTGAGCTGTATACAGCGCACCCGCCTTCGCCACGCAATGCGCAATTATGGGCTGAACGTAACGCATTACTGAAGACGTTAAATAATTTAGTTGAAGATTACCTTGATACCGATAATGCCTCGCCTGCTCAGCTTATTGTTGGCGATTTTAATTTATCTTCAACTAGCGAACGCTATCAAACCCTATTTAGTGGCTTTAATAGTCAACCAGTCTCAAGCTGGCCGAATTGGTCTGGTTTACGGCACTATTTAACCATCTCGATAGATCATCTTTGGGCACATTACCCATTAGAAATATGTAAACGGAAAGCATTAATTAATATAGCGGGCTCTGATCATCGCCCTATCGTGACGTATTTAACGATGCATCAAAATGAACAGTCCCAGTAACGCATGCTGGATTCAAGTAATAAGTGCAATATGCTATCGCAAAAGAGTTAACTCAATATACCCAAGTTACCTCAAGATGCTCGTTTCAGCGAGAATTTGTTGGGCTCTAGGCAAGGCACTTATTTATAGACCTAGTCGTTCTACGTTGGAAATAAGTAACACCGCATAGAGCCC
>PJEL010000459.1_pt1 | contig 47552 bp, 47 predicted proteins | sample 1853271 | NCBI WGS metagenome assembly PJEL01 (sample SAMN08108733, study PRJNA415343) | Invertebrate metagenome, whole genome shotgun sequencing project. | host: Globobulimina | place: Sweden: Gullmar Fjord | collected 2015-08
AGATTTAAATGATATTAAAAGTTATATAGAGCAGACAATTGAATTTACAAGGTCATTAACATTTGAACTTAGCTCTCCCATTCTTTATCAGCTCGGTTTTGAGCAGGCTGTTGAATGGCTTACCGAGCATGTTCAAGAAAAGCACAATATCACTGTTGAGTTTAATTCAGACAAGAAGCTTCGAAATTTCAGAGGGGACATAAGTGTTCAACTCTATAAAACGGTACGGGAGTTGCTGCTTAATATCGTTAAGCATGCAGATGCTGAGCGGGCAGTTGTATCCGTAAATCTCAAAGGGAGCAATATTCATATACGCATTGAAGATGATGGTAAGGGATTTGATATTACGAAAGTGGAATCTTTTTCAATTGAAGGCAAGCACTACGGGATTTTCAGTATTAGGGAGAGAATATCCTTTGTCGGGGGGGCATTTCATATTAAATCAACGAATGGGGAGGGGACTATTGTTGAAATTGTTGTTCCTAAGCAACCGGGAGAGGGGGCTCTGGTGCAAGAGAGTATTTGTTAGTGTGTGAAATTGTTAACAGAAATCAGCAAGGAAAATCAACTGTCAGAAGTAACAGGTGATTTAATAGCCGGTCAGTACATATAATAATCTTAAGTGGGGGCATTGATTTTATTTATCCCCTCTTTTATTAAAAACTACATAAACATTAGGGGAAGAGCATGTCTGAGGAGAGAACATTAATAGTCGATGATGATATATCAGTAGGAACAGTAGTAAAGATGGCTTTGGAAGACCGGTATGATGTTGCAATAACAACCTGTGCGTCTACTGCATATAAATTTCTAGCTGAATATAAAGTCGACCTTGTACTACTCGATATTAAGATGCCGAAGATAAATGGGATTGAGGCATTGATGGAGATCAAGAGATGGTATCCTGAAACTATTGTGATTATGCTGACCGCATATGCTACAGCGGAAAATATTCAGAAAGTTAAGGCATTAGGAGCCTACGGCATTGTCAATAAACCCTTTGAGATCGATGAACTGAGGGAGTACGTAGACAGAGTTATGTCAGAGATTGAAACTGGAAAGCGAAAGGCATAAGCTGAATTTGCAGGAAGATAACCGCCTCAGTTTTTTATCCACATATGGCTGTACCAGAAATAACGGTTGCTTGTCTTGTGCATAGCCGTGCAGTTATAACGGCTTCGTCCTACTGGAAGTGGCTGGTCTGCTCTTACCTCTACTATGAGCTTATCCCTATCCAACCAATTTACAATGGTTTTTTGTCCACCGATATAACAGGAAAATGAGTCTGGTATATAGTCACCTGGCGCCAGATGTAGTTTCATTGAAGGTATTGATACTTCTTTAGGAAGTACCGGGTCATCAGGTGTGGCAGTTATGACAGGAAGGGGTAGGATGTCAATTTTCATGATGAATTGTTCGAGGTCGGCGAAGTGTGCAGCCATCGGAAATCTTGGCAGAACAGTAAAGTCGCTTCCCTGCCAGACTGCACCAGACTGCTGCCCAACGCCTATGAGGCCCAGGCCTCTAATTATTCCCTTAAGAGCAGTATTGTACTCCCCGTATGGGTATGCGAATATCTTTGAGTCAGAGTCGAGTTTTTCCTTAAGAAGTATCAGCGATTGACGAATATCATCTTCCACTCTGTCGCGCCACTCTATTTCAGTTTCTCCAATCAGTTTCCGTATGAGGTAGTCGTGGCGATGGCTGTGGCTCGCAAAATTCGCTCCGGAGTTTTGCATCTCCCTCATTTGCTCCCACGTGAGATAGCTTTTAATTCCTCCGATTACACCTTTTGTCGGGACAAATACTGTGAATGGATAACTATACTCCTTAAGCCGAGGATATGCCTTTTCATATACTGAGACATATGCGTCGTCTATAGTGATAGCAACGCAATTATCAGGAAGCGGCTTTTTCTCATTTAAATAAGAAATGATCTTATCAAGGGGCCAAACGGTATACTTGTTTTCGGCAAGATATTTGAGGTGACTGTCAAACTGCGTCATAGTCACGCTCGTTGAAGGAGGGGTGTCCTCTCCGAAGTGATGATATTGGAGGATAACCGCATGGTCTGCAGCTAAAGGTGGTAATGTGAAGCATGAAAGTGTAGCTGACATAAATACTAGCAGAAGGATAGTTCTAAGCATTATGATCACTCTACGAGTCTATGTGCGGCATATTGACAAGAATCATTGAGCGAATTTCCTCGATATAAGCCTCGCCTCTTATTGAATAGTTGGGCAGTTCGGATACGAGTGAGTATCCGTCGGGTGTAATACCCATCTGGCGGTGCGCAAGGCGTAAATTACGGAAATCTGAATAAGCGTCATTGGTGTTAAGATTGTGAATGTAGCTGCGCACAGAGTCTCTGACTGAATCGAATTTTTTAACTTCATGTATAGCATCAGGATCACGATCGGTTGGGATGAGTCCACAACCTTTTTGAAAACACCATTGACCGAACAAATTGTTCCCTCTTCGTGCGAAACGGGAACTCCCCCACCCGGACTCATTTGCAGCCTGAGTCAGTGCTAATTCCAAGGGTAATATATCGACGCGTTTGAATAAGGAGGTCCACAACACCTCTGGGTTATCGGTCTGTTTAATTCCTTTGTATTTCTTCCGAAGATTTTCGAGCCAGGTAAGTTCCTCAACAGAGAGTGCGGAATTGTTAATATGTTTGCTATAGAGCAAAAGAAGTCTCACTCGTTCTTTAGACACTTTTGCGTTTTCTTCTTTGATAATAGCGCCCATAAAGTTAAAAAAACTTCTTTTTTTCTCATTAATATCACTAATTACACTGAAATCAGGTATTTCGCTCTTAAATGAAGTTGTGGGAATTTTCCCGTCTGTTTGACTACACCCTGTAATGAGCAGGGCTGCTATTAGAGAGATGAATATGAAAAACAGCGAGAATGTTTCTTTTTGAAATATGAGGGAGTTGAGTGTCTTCATTTTGTTGTTAAGTCCCAGGAGTCACTATGGCGTGCATATGAGTTTATTTTACCTGATTATTGCTCTTAATTCCAAATGATGGTTCAAATATTAGACATGCTTTCGAAGCTAGAGTAGGGGGTGGGGTTGAGATAATATTGTCTAGTTAAATAAAGATTATTGAATTTACGGGCGAAATAATTGATGAGCGTGATTGGTGCGATGAGAGGGACCAGTCCTTTGTGGTATTTATGTATGCTGTCCAGAAGGGCCTCTTTTTCCTCGGGAGCAAGTTTTGTTTTAAAATAACCCATGATATGCATGAGGACATTGGTGTTCTTTTTTAATGTTGCGGTGAGCTTAAGCCCTTCCATAAATACCTGGATATACTGATGAAGAAACTTCTTGTTTATTTTTCCCGGTCTGGTGATCAATCGGTTAAGTGATGAATAGTGCTTCGGGCTGTGTGACATGAGAAGGAGCTTATGGTTTGTATGAAAGGCTATAAGGTCACTGGCCTTTGCCCCTTTCAGGAGAAAATCTTTCCAGCGGCTGTATACATAAATCATCTCTATAAAATTTTCACGTATCTGTGGATCATGTAGGCGTCTGTCGTCTTCTACAGGTACTGTTGGGAATTTAGAAGTGAACGCTTGGGCAAATATGCCGGTCCCTGAAGTGCTTTGTCTGCCGGAAGGGGTGCGAACTTTTACCCCATGGAGACCTGAACTCGGTGACTTGCTTTTGAAGATAAAACCGCAGATGTCATTACGCTCAAGTTCTTTAAGTCGTTTCTTTGCCCAGGTTTTCATTGCAGGGGTGTAATCGATTTTGCTAACTCTTGTCACGAGGCGGGGAGAAGCTGGGTCGCCTTCAAGGTGCATTGCATCCAGCGGTACAGGCAGGCCGCATTCTACTTCAGGGCATACCGGAAACCATTGGATATATCGACTAAGAGTATCGCGTAAATAATGGTCGAGTTTATGCCCTCCGTCATAGCGGACTTTTTCACCGAGGAGACAGGAGCTTATTCCTACATTGATTTTTGATTTCATCTAAAACAATTTCAAACTAATATAACTCATGTCCTAAGAATAGATTTCTTCGTAACGCAATCACTTACTGCTTCTTCAATGTTCGTAAAGGTAAAAGAGAAACCGCTGTCTAGTAGTCTTTTGGGAATAACATGCCATCCATTTATGAGCGTTTGTGCCCCTTCACCATACTGTAAACGGAGGGCAAAATGCGGGATTTTAACTAGGGCCTGTTTGTGGAGGGCTTTGCCTAAGGCCTCAGTAAGTCCCTTGTTTGTTGTGGGATTTGGTGCGGTGAGATTGTATGCTCCTTCGTATGAGGGATCTTCAATTACAGCTTCAAAAGCACGCATCAGGTCATTCACGTGGACCCATGAAAAGGCCTGAGAACCGTCCCCAATTGTGCCTCCGAGTCCAGCTTTAAAGGGTGTCAGCATCTGTTTAAGCGCACCGCCATCTTTGCCGAGCACTATACCAAAGCGAAATATGACCGTCCGGATTCCGAGTTCTTCGGCCTTGAGTGCGGCCTGTTCCCAGTCATAGGCTAAACGGCCCATATAGTCATCTGACCTGCTATGTTGCTCCTCAGTGTGAGAGCCATTGGATGAGTAATATCCTACGGCAGATGTTGAGATAAATAAAGAGGGTTTCCTTTCCAAAAGTTTGCAGGCGTCCACAAGCTTTTTGGTACAGCCGATCCTGCTATCGTACATCTCTTTTTTGTAAGCTGTGGTCCATCGCTCAATAATTGGCGCCCCTGCAAGGTTAATAATTATGTCTGTCCCCTTCATTCGCGTTGCCAGATCTTCTGGACCCATTTTAAAATCGTGTCGACCTAAGTGTACAATCTCACAATTAAGTTCACTGAGTCGTCGGGAAATGTGAGAGCCGACAAAACCGGTGGCCCCGCTCATTACAATCTTCAAATTGGTAATAGGCATACTACAAGTGTATCATATTAGCCAGTCAGATCTATCAAACTGTCAAGCGCATAATCGTTAATGGAGCATGAAAATACCAAGATCTAAAATACTAGCTCTTACATTTATTATGGAGGGTGGGGCGGCCATTCTTGCTCTGATTCTCTCGTGGTACTTTGCGATACCTCTAATCCCCTTGTCGAATGATATTGCTAGAGATTTATTGCTTGGAACTTTAGGCGCTGTACCGCCATTTGTTTTATTTCTATTCTTACTCTCACCTAAAGCAGAAAAGATGCAACTGATCGGACCACTAAGAAAAAAAGTTCTCACGGAAATTAAATCGATATTCGACAATATGCACATGATTGATTTGCTGATCATCTCACTTCTTGCCGGCATCGGGGAAGAATTACTGTTTCGTGGAATTGTGCAGGTGAAATTCGGAATTGTTATTGCGAGTATTGTGTTCGGCTTGATGCACTCAATTTCATTGGCATACGTTATTGTGACGATCATTATGGGATTTTATATTGGTAGTATTTACCAGGCAAGCGGGAGTCTGTTAGTGCCTGTACAGCTGCACTTTGTGTATGATTTTGCTGCACTGGTTTATCTGCGGTACTTTGTTCGAGTCCCTAGTGCACACCACGGGGTAAGCTAATTTCTATTTAATTAAAGAAATATCTTATTTTAGTAATACCACCATGGGTTATATGGATAAAGCGGATCATGAAACCTATTACGGTAGTTCCAATGCGGGTAGGGATAGGGCGGGTAGTTGTAGTAATCCCTTTCTGGTAGCTCTTGCCACAAATATATTTCTTTGATCTCAAAAAATGGGTATGTATAATCTGCTTCGTCTATCTTGCCTCTACGCATTTCAATGAATTCACCTGCAAGAGTAATCTCCCTTTTTTTATCGAAGATGAGAGGGTCTAGGAACTCTTTGCCTTTATAAAGAGCAAGGAATCTGCCGTCTGTAGCTCTAAGTCCCTTCAGATAACCCCTTGAATTAACGGGTACGAACAACGCTTCAATAAGAGAGCCCTTTTTTGTAACAGTGGTTTTGACAATAATCCCGCCGAGAATATAAAGCTTACCTCTGCTTGAGACAGGTTTCTGCTTGATCTCTGAAATCGGATCGTTATAGATTCCCTGCTTCATATATTGTTCACTTAATATAGGCACACAGGAATAGAGGATAAAACATGCAAGAATTATGACGAGCGGCTTCTTCATTAAATTATTACCTGATACATTTATTGTCCTTAATCTCAGTATAACAAAATACAAGACCAGATCAAGGAAATTATATCGGGATGAGTTACTCACATAATTTATTGCTCATAACAGGGGTTTTCTGACAGGGGAATATATGTTAATTATGCTCTTGACAGTTTAAACTCTTATTTATGTATAATTTATGGATGCATTTCTCATCGGGTATATTTGAAAAGCAAAACAACTGTTATGAGGGGGATTCAATGGTTGCAATGGTGTTGCGATTTGCGGTACTTATTCTCGTCTGCTTACTTCCACTAAATTCCTTTGCATTAATCGGTCTTAACGAAGGCGATGCCCCGAAGAAAATACTCCTGGAAGACATGAATGGCAACGGTGTAAATGTTACCGCTTTTTTTGGTAAACAGCCGGTCATCATAGTGTTCTGGGAGTTGACTATAGATGAATCATTCATTAACTACTCTCTTGATGAGTTGCTTTTTTTAAGTGAGAGATACGAAGAATACAAAAATAAATACGGATTAGAGATTTTTGCTATTTATACACCGGAGGAACAGCAGAATATTCCAGAGAACGAAATCAAGAGAGTCCGTAATCTGATAAAAATGAACAAGATTAAATTCCCGGTTCTAATCGACAGGGGATTCCGTGCGTTCAGGGATTATGGCGTTATTGCCTTACCGACCGCTATCATGGTCGGTAAAACTGGCAAGGTAAGGTTTATTTATCCAAGTTTTCCTGTTACGGCTCGACCAGTATTTGATGAAAAAATACGAGAACTACTCGGACTCGTCACGCTGCATAAGGAGAAGGAGAGGGAGAAAGACGAGATTGCCACACAGTCTGTCAGGCTTTATAACTACTCACTTCAGATGTTTAAGAAAGGCCTACTTGAGCAGTCGCTGTCTCCATTGAATAAATCTCTGGAACTGGATTCTTCATCAGCGGAAGCACACAATCTTATGGGCATTATCTTGCGAGAAAAGGGTGATTTTGATGGAGCAGTTAAAGAGTTTCATGTTGCAATGGGGCTTGATGGAAAGAATGTTCATCCACGGTTTAACTACGGTTTACTCCTTCTGGAAAAAGAACAATATGTTGAGGCAGAGGAAATGCTGAGGAAGTCGATTGATTTGGAAAACGATCTGGCTGAAGCACATTATGCACTTGGTGTTCTGTATAAGAATACGGGCAAGACAAACTCTGCAATAAATGAGATGAATAGGGCTTTTGAGTTATTTGATAGATCGAAATCGGATCATGCGTATGAGATTAATAATGCAACAGTCCTCAACCGTATATCGACACTATACATTTTATCTGAACTCCTCAAGGGGCAGGGCAATACCCAACAATCGCTAAAACTCCTTCATAAAGCAACGGAAATAGCTCTCGGTCTTGACAGCGGCAATGCCGAGGAGCGTAGGCATATAAGTAAAGAACTGTTGATCTATGAGTAAATACGTTGCACTTCAAAGGATTGGAATTGTAACAATCCTCATTGTTACACTATTTATTTCCCAATTTGCCCCACGCAGTGCTTACGCTTATCACGTGAAGGATGAGTTTCCGGCGCACTTCATGGAGGTGGGGAGTTGTATCACTACGGAATGCCATGCGGAAATAGAGAAAGAGAAAAAGAAATTTGGACATTACCCTTTCGAAGAGAATAATTGCACCGCATGCCACCTGCCGATAAACCCCGATGATCATGACGGACCAGCGTTGAGTCAGCGTATGATCTGTACCAGTTGTCACGTAAGCATGGGGGATGAACTTAATTCAAGTCAATTTATCCATGGACCTATTAATGTAGGTGACTGCACGTCCTGTCATGATCCTCATGACTCGGATGAAAACTACCTGTTGAGGGAGTCGTACAATAAATTATGTGATACCTGCCACAAGATAGAGAGAATGTTTGCCGGGGATGTTCTACATCAGCCGGTTAAAGACGGTAACTGCGGATTATGCCATGACCCTCATGCGTCAAACTTTAAATCCCGACTGAATGATGTCGGTGCCAATCTCTGCATTACATGCCATGATGAAATAGTTACAGGCATGACTTCTGAATATGTTCATGCCCCTCTGATAGAATCCGGATGCAGCGACTGTCACGACCCACATTCAGGGAATGATACTTTAAGGCTTAAAATTTCTAAAGAGACGTTATGCATAACCTGCCACGAGGAGAAGAAAAATGAAATCGAGCAGTACACCAATAAACATGAGCCTGCAGCTGAGGGGAATTGTATAGCCTGTCACTCTCCTCACTTTTCAGAGCGCAAATCATTGTTGCTGGATAGTATTGACTCACTCTGTTATCGATGCCATGAGGAAAATAAGAAGTGGAAAGAGAGGCATTTTCAACACGGTCCGGTTGTTCAGGGTAACTGCACAGCATGTCATAATCCACACGGATCGGATAATGCTTATATACTAAGGCTTTCTTTTCCGCACAAGTTTTATTCGTCGTATGAGAAGGGGAAGTACAACCTGTGTTTCCTCTGCCACAAAGAAGTGATGATACGTGCAGAGGAGACTGAGACTATAACGAACTTCAGAAATGGCAAAAAAAACCTGCACCGCTTGCATGTTAACCAGAAAAAAGGAAGAACATGCCGAGCCTGCCATGACGTTCATGCATCTGACCAGGAAGATCATATACGCGAGGAGTTTCGCTTCGGCTTAGTTGATATCCCGATCTACTATAATAAATCAGAAACGGGCGGCTCCTGCTTGCCTGGATGCCACAATGAGAGAAGATATGACAGACTCAATGAAGTTGATAATTCTGCAAAATAACATTCCATTTAATCATTGCTGACATTTCTCCATTAACCTGCATGCAAAAATAGCTGTATGTGATTTGAATTACAGAGTCGATTCGTGAATGCGTGTAATCTATTGCATAAAAGGGGAAACAATTTATGCAATCTATTGTTCATGTGTTGAAAGTAGTCATTGTTATGCCATTGATCATCGCTACATTCCTGTTTTTTTATGCTGGAAATTGCTCGGCGCTCATCGATGTAGAAGAGGGAGATGCGCCGAAGCAGTTTTCGATGAAGAGTCTCGATGGACGGGTAGTATCTCTTTCTGACATGGACGGCAATCCCATAATTATTGTGTTCTGGAAATTAATGGATGACAAATCATTCCTAGATTATTCAAAGGATGAACTTCTTTTTCTGAATAACTATTACAAACGGCTGCATCTCAGCGAACAACTCGAAGTCGTCGGAGTATATATACCGAAGGATCAGTATTCTACTCATGAAGAGGTTCAAAAGATTAAGCAACTGGCGGATACGCATAAGATAGCTTTCCCTGTTGTAATAGATGAAGGAATGAAGTTATATGAGAAATACGGCATTATTGCTCTACCATCTACATTCATGGTCGGCAGTGGAGGGGAGATAGAATATATTTCTACGAGTTTTCCACTTTCTGCAGGGCCGGTTTTTTCACAGAGGATCACTGAATTGGTCAGCTCAAGGGAGTCCGGAATACATCTAAGAACTGCAGCGAAGATCGAACCGGCAGAGAGGCGAGCATCATATTCTACTCAACATAAATGTACAAAGCGGTTATGTTGATGACTTTAAAGGTCTTTAAATACTTTTGCGAGTGAATCTCCGGCAACGTGTATCTTCCATTCGTTTAGATACCCAAACGGTGTCTCATGAATTTCGAATCCTGAGTTAGCAAGGCGCTCCTTTGCGGAATCTATAAGTTCCTTTGAGAAATCAGGAGGGGCTTTGGAAACCGAGAGGTGATTGAACGAGTGAAGTACCAGGTTTTTGGTTTTGAATTTACCTGCAAGCCACTTGATATTTTTCAAAAGCTTCGATTGGACACTGCTTTTCCTGTCAACATCCTCTGCTTCAACGTGATAAAGCACAACGACAGCATTATTGGTTGATTCCTCTATCTCCTGATCAGGGACATTCTCAAGGACTTTCTCGAATGTTTTGAACCAGAATGACGGAGCATAAAACATTAATATTTTCACAGTACAATAATCTCCTGATAGTATTTAATCAGAAATTGTAACAGATAATGTATGACAAAAGGCATTATTCAAACTCCTTTTTCGACTATTGCATAACTCCACTGCCTAAATAATATTAGAAAAGGTTGAAGGAAATTATACCGTTTCTGGTATACTACTACATTATGGAAAATAGACGATCAGAGAGAATAACGGACAGCCTTGATGTTGAAATTGTTTCCGGAGGTGTTGTCTATGCTGGTTTAATTCTGAATTGTTCTGTAGAAGGAATGTATATGGTCACCGCGACAACCTATGATGTTGTGGATATTCCTGCCTCCTCAAAGATCGAAGTAAAGTGTAAGCTCCCCACAGGCGATGAAATCAAGATGAACTGCGAAGTGAAGTGGTTTCAGACGAAGCCTTCTCCTTACGGTGTGACATTTAGTATGGGAATGCAGCTTTTAGATCCTCCTGTTAAATATACCGAATATTTAAACAGCCTCACTTAACAAACTCGAATATCCTCGCATAAAAGAATAATACTTGTGAGCTCTGTTATTTTTTTCTCTCAAATAGAAGTCCTGCAATAACGACAAAAAATAATGATGCAATCAGCAGGAAACTTATATCCATTCCAATAGAAAAGTCAGTAATAGTGCTATCTTTAAATATTGCATGCTTTAGCGCGTCAACACCGTACGTCAAAGGATTTACCCTGGTGAAGAGTTTCAATACGTAGGGAAGTTTACTGACTGGATACATCGCCCCGGAGAGAAAGAACATTGGCATAACAATGAAATTCATTATTGCGCTGAAGCTTTCAAAGCTTTCAAAAAATGATGCAATGATTATTCCTATCGAAGATATGCAGAACGCGAGCACAAATGATATAGCAATCACTTGCAGCACTGAAAACAGTCCAATCTCAATGCCGAGGAAAGGAAGAATGATCAGCAGAATTACTGTCTGGATAATAGAGATCATTGCACCGCTGAGTGCCTTTCCGACAACAATTGAATTCCTCGACACAGGGGCCACAAGTATAGCCTTCATTAGGCCGAATTCCTTGTCCCAGATTATGGATATTGATGAGAAAATAGAACTGAACAGGATGGTCATTCCGAGGATGCCCGGGAATATGAACTGTGTATAGGGCATCCCGATCTCCGGCGATACAAGACGTGACATGCCGCCCCCGACAAGGAACAGCCAGATGAGCGGGCGGGCGAGTGTCGAGATGAGCCGGCTCCTTTCCCTGACGAATTTCTTGAGATCACGGGCGATAAGAACATATACGGCATTACCGTTTATCAACTTTCCCCCTGTGCGCCCGAATGTTCTCTCTGAGTGTATCGCTTGAATTCATATTGGAATCCCTGATCTTCCTGCCGGTCATTTTTAAAAAGACGTCATTAAGTGTCGGCCGCTGAAGCCTTACAGAGAGGACGTTTTCTCCGAGTGTTCTGATAATCTCCGGGATACAGGCATCGCCTTTCAGCGTTGTCAGGAAGAGTTCGTCGTCTTGTTCGGATACTTCCATGTTAAGTGACTTTTCAATTTCTAGCTTTGCGTTCTTGTTGTCTGATGTTTTTATGTAGATGACATCCCCGCCCATTGTTTTTTTGAGTTCATCAGGAGATCCCATGCTGATTATTTTCCCGCTGTCAATGATGGCAATTTTATTGCACACCTCTGCTTCCTCCATATAGTGGGTCGTCATGAAGACCGTGACATTATGTTTTTTTGGAAGCTCAACGATGAATTCCCACAGGTGCGCCCTTGACTGCGGGTCAAGACCTAGTGTCGGTTCATCAAGAAATAGCACCCCTGGTCTGTGCAGAAGCCCCCGGGCGACTTCAAGCCTGCGTTTCATGCCTCCTGAGAATTGCTTAACCAGATCATCCTTCCTATCATACAGACCTATGAAATTCAGAACATCATGAATGCGTTCTTTTCTGACTGATTTTTTCACATCGTATAAATATGCGTGGAACATCAGGTTTTCGTAGGCTGTCAGGTCTTTGTCCAGCGTTGTGTCCTGAAAGACGATGCCAATGGATTTCCTGACTTTTGATGACTCTCTGGTGCAGTCATTCCCCGAAATAGTGGCGCTGCCGGATGTTGGTGCGAGAAGAGTGCAAAGGATATTAATTGTTGTCGTCTTGCCGGCGCCGTTTGGACCGAGAAAACCGAAGATAGTTCCTTCTTCGACTTCAAATGAGACGTTATCGACTGCGGTAATTGGGCCGAATTGTTTGATAAGATTTTTGACTTTGATTATTGCCATGCAGAAGTTTAGCAAAAAAGTGTGTAATGAGTGAAGCCCGGCAAGTAGCGCGAGGTTAAGCTGACAAAAAAAGGGCGGGTTATCCCGCCCTTATATTATTGTTTGCTTTGGATTAAAAACTAATGTCCGCCTGAACCCAATATCCCTGATGCTGCTAAAGCAAGTACTGCGATTTCAATTACTGCAAGCGTCACGTATATAGTATCTTTTTTACGCAGTAAGCCAGGAATGATTGCCGCATAGCAGATAATCGTGATAAGGGAAAGAAAGGCGATAGGCAGATAGTTCAACATGTCTCCTTGTCCGAGGTGTCCAAGCCATGCCCAGCCTGCATGAATGCCGGTCTCCTGAAGATATTGACCCACCGGCATTACCCAGTAGTTTTGTACCTGCTCAAGCGGTATTTGGGGCTCAAGAATTCCAGCCCCGTAAATAATAAAGGTGATTACGAGTCCAACGAGACCTACTAACATCCCCTTATTGAGAATATTTGCGTATAAGATTTGTTCTTCAGTTGCCTGTTGAGCCATTTATTCCTCCAATTCTTAAGTACGGACATATATCGATATGATCGTACAGATTTATCTTTATCCTATGCCTAAGCCTTTTAAGAGTGCTTTAAGGCCTGCAACGCCAAGAACTACAATGACGAGTATCCTGATGACCGCTGGTTTAGTTACAGCAAGGACTCTTACGCCAATGAAAGAACCGAGCATGATTCCAATTACCGAGGGAACTACCATTAGCGGTAGTACTGCACCATTGTTAAGGTAAATCCATGCAGCGGAGGTGTCGGTGATTGATAGCAGGAACTTGCTGGTAGCAACTGAAATTTTAATCGGGGCTCCGAGTACAAGGTTAAGTACAGGTACGTTAGCCCATCCAGCGCCGAGTCCAAACATACCAGCCATTACTCCAATTAATATAAATAACGCAAGACCAATTGGAGTTCTGTGGATTTGCCACTTCACGTCTTTATTTATTGTGGGCTCGTGATATACACCCATTATTCCCAAGGTCTGAGACAATGCATCTGGTTTCTCAACTACCGGGTACTCAGATTTTTTTGCCTTGATCATGATTAGTACTATTCCAAGAATTGTTGCACCGAGCATCGTCTGAATAATGTTAGTCGGTAGTGCAAGGCCGATCATTGCTCCGACAATCGCACATGATGATGCTATCAACGCCATTGGTATTGCAAGCCTGAGGTCAGCCATGCCTTTTCTCAAAAGTCCCGGACCTGCGGCCAGCGCACCTGCAAGGGCAACGATCAATCCAGCGCCCCTGACAAAGTCGAGGTGAAACGGCAGGAACCCGCTGACAATGGGTACATAAAGAACGCCTCCTCCGACTCCTGCGAGAACTGCGAATACGCCGAGTACGAATGAGAGAATAAGCAGGATGAGAGGCCAGTACCACCATGCATGAGGTGTTGCGGCTTCAACAGCAGCAGGAGCAACCGCTTCTGACGAAGCAAATACTGCTGATGCTGTTAATATGAGTGTGAATAATACAAGAAACGTAATAATGGATTTTGAGTCTCTAAGTCTTTTCATAAACGTCATTCTTCCTTTCTTTAGTGTGAAATGTTAACCGTGTAATATGATAAATATATATCAGACAGATTTGCTTCAAATAGAAACGTGTCTGTTGTATGTTGCAACGGGACGATGGGTATTCTAATGATGTCAGGCCATAAAAGCAATATTTTTATAATCATATAAATTAGACTCATGATTATATTAAATTAAATATATAAAGTATTTTGAGTCATGTCTTAGCTAAAGCCGTGATTTTATTAAAAGGAAGATGTTTTTTGTTACAATAGTCGATGCATACTATCCTTATCACAAATGACGACGGAATTTCTTCTCCAGGAATCAGGGCGCTGGAAGAGGTTTTTTCCCCGATGGGTGATGTGTACACTGTTGCTCCAGAAACTGAACAGAGCGCTGTCGCACATGCACTTACTCTGCACAGACCTTTAAGAGCTGAACATTTGGGCGGTAATAGATTTTTTGTCAATGGAACTCCGACTGATTGTGTCATCGTTGCAGTGAATAAACTGCTTCCAAAAAAACCTGATATCATTATTTCAGGAATCAATAATGGAGCCAACCTCGGTGATGATATAACCTACTCCGGGACAGTGGCTGCAGCGATAGAGGGTACGCTGCTCGGTATACCATCTGTAGCGATTTCACTGGTGACGGATTATAAGAACGGTAATGGATTTCATAGTTATTCAGTAAAGTTGGAAGAGGCAGCACGATTTGTAAAAGAAACAGTGGAGAAAATTCTAAAAAAAGGACTTCCCCGTGACACACTGCTGAATATAAATGTACCAATCATTAATAAGGTAGAGGGTGTAAAGATTACAAAGCAGGGGAAACGGGTCTATGATAATGCTATCCAGGAATTGAAGGATCCGAGGGGTAGGGAGTGCTACTGGATAGGCGGCGGGACCCCGCAGTGGGAGCCAGGAGGCAATACAGATCTTGAAGCTGTGCACGGCGGATATATTTCAATAACTCCGGTACACCTTGACCTTACAAATTATGATGCCATAACCTATTTAACGGAAAACTGGAACAATTAAACACGCTCTTCTTTAATTTACTATGAAACACTACGACGTAATAATAATCGGGGCCGGTCCAGCCGGTATTTTTTCTGCCCTTGAGCTTGTGTCTTCTAAAAAAGACATGAAAATTCTCATGATCGAAAAAGGCCGGGACATTGATAAACGTGTCTGCCCATCAGTTGCAAGAGACGTATCCTGCAAGGCCTGTCCGGAGTGCGGATTGTTATGTGGATGGGGAGGGGCAGGGGCTTTTAGTGATGGGAAACTGAGCCTGTCAAAAGAAATTGGTGGGAATTTATCCCGGTATGTCAATGAAGAGGATTTGCAGGAGCTTATAGATTATACAGACAAGCTCTATATTCAGTACGGTGCCCCCGACAGTGTGTATGGCGCTGATATGGAAAAGGTGAATGAGTTAAGGGACACCGCAGCACGAAATAAACTTACGCTCATTCCATCCAAAATAAGGCACATAGGGACAGACCGCTGCCCGGAAGTATTAAAGCGTATGAAAGCTGACCTGAATTCTCATGTTGATATTCTGTTTTCAACAGATGTGAAGAAGATCATGATTGAGAACGAAAAGATTACTGGAGTAGAAACAGAAGACGGTCAATCAATTTCTGCAGAGTTCGTCATTGTCGCTCCGGGCCGAGAAGGTGCCTTATGGCTTGAAAAGCAGGCAAAGACAATGGGGCTGTCTCTACTAAAGAACCCCGTTGACATAGGGGTCAGGGTTGAACTTCCAGCATCCGTACTCGAGCCTATGACAAAGATAGTTTATGAGCCCAAACTGATTTACAAAACTAAGAAATTCAATGATAGGATAAGAACATTCTGCGTTAATCCGTACGGAGAGGTTGTAAAGGAATATGTTAAAGGCGTATGGATAGTTAATGGGCATAGCTATGCTAATAAGAAAACTGAAAATACCAACTTTGCACTGCTTGTCAGTACTCATTTTACCGAGCCGTTTGATGAGCCGCACTTATATGGAAGATATGTGGCAAGGCTTGCAAACCTCCTCGGTAAGGGGCTGATTGTTCAGCGGCTTGGTGACCTGCAGGCTGGCCGCAGGTCAACTCCTGCGCGGATCAGCAAGGGTCATGTTAAACCTTCCTTGACCGACGCAATACCAGGTGATCTGAGCTTTGCACTGCCGCACAGATATCTCACCGATATAATAGATATGCTAAAGACAATGGATAAAATAGCTCCAGGTGTAAACAGCGCTCATACACTTCTATACGGAGTTGAGGTCAAGTTTTATTCCAGGTACATTAAATTAAACAACAATCTTGAGACTGACGTGAAAAATCTATTTGCCATAGGCGACGGGGCGGGTGTGAGCAGGGGGCTGATTCAGTCGTCCGCATCTGGTATTATTGCGGCAAGGGAAGTTTTGAGAAGGATATAATTCTGAGGCGCATCTTTTATCAGGTCTAATCACGTATGGCTTACGAAAAAGAACGTCAGTTAATGGTCTTGGAGCAGTTAAAAGCCCGTGGCATAAAGGATGAGAGAGTCCTGAATGTGATGGGGTCTGTTCCTAGGGAGATGTTCGTCCCCGACACCCTGGAGGTGAATGCCTACGATGACTGTGCCCTTCCGATAAGTGAGGGACAGACTATCTCCCAGCCATATATGGTTGCGCTCATGACGGAGCTTCTTGCATTAAAGGGTGATGAAAAAGTACTCGAAATAGGCACCGGTTCAGGCTATCAGTCAGCAATCCTTTCTTTACTTGTTTCTGAAGTGTATACCATAGAGAGGATCTGGTCTCTTGCGGAACAATCGGAAAAGCGGCTGCATGAACTTGGTTGCAGGAATGTGAATGTGTTTTGTCTGGACGGTTCCACTGGACTGCCGGAACATGCCCCGTATGACAGTATCATTGTAACAGCAGCAGCTCCGGAAATACCTCACAATCTGATTGATCAGTTGAAGGTTAACGGCAGACTTGTAATTCCGGCTGGAGCAAGGTATTCTCAGATGCTGTATTTGATTAAAAAGACTGATGATGGATTTGAAAAAGAGATGGCAACGTCTTGTGTTTTTGTCCCTCTAATTGGAACAGATGGTTGGGCCGCAGAGTAGTTTGTTGACAGTATCACTGTTTTTATGTAAAACATTATAAATTGTTTATAGATATAACTCTCAGGAGGAATGATGCTTAACGAGTCAAAAAAAATATGGATGGACGGAAAATTTGTGAACTGGGCTGATGCGAATGTTCATGTTTTAACTCACACACTACATTATGGAACAGGAGCTTTTGAAGGTATACGTTGTTATAAAGCCAAAAAGGGGTCGTCAATATTTAGGCTGCAGGAGCATGTGGATAGGCTGTTTGATTCCTGTCATATCCTTAATATGAAAGTGCCGTTTACTCCTGCACAGATAAAAAAAGCAATATTAGATACGGTGAAAGTTAATAAACTGAAAGAATGTTATATCCGCCCTCTGGTATTTTTCGGGTACGGCGCTATGGGTCTTTATGCCAAGGATAATCCTGTGAGAGTTGCCATCGCGGCATGGCCATGGGGTGCTTACCTTGGAGAAGAAGGCCTAAAGAATGGAATCAGAGTGAAGGTTGCATCATTCGCGAGACTTCATATTAATGTGACTATGACAAAGAGCAAGACGTGCGGTGATTATGTTAACTCGACTCTGGCAAAGAGTGAAGCCGTAGCCTGCGGATATGACGAGGCTCTGATACTGGATACCAACGGGTATGTGTCGGAAGGAACAGGACAGAATGTATTTATAGTTAGAGATGGCGTGTTACTGACACCGCCGCTGCCGTCTGTACTGGAAGGTATAACCCGCAAGAGCATAATTGAAATGGCCCGTAAAGCAAAAATAGAAGTGCAGGAAGTCAATATTACGCGCGATGAAGTCTATATAGCTGATGAAGCCTTTTTCACCGGGACTGCAGCTGAAGTCACACCTATCAGAGAAGTTGACGGGAGGGCTATCGGTAATGGGAAACCCGGCCCAATTACACAAAAACTTCAGAAGCAGTTCTTCAGTATCGTCAAGGGAGGAACGAAGGGGTTTAATCCATGGCTTACACATATCTAAAAGTGTGGTCTGATGTCGTAGTGTAAAAGTGTGCGACTCTGAATATGTATGGATTTAAATGCGGCAGTGGTGAAAATGGGGGAGTATTGTAAATAATGTAAACATAAATCGTGTATCTGTACGATTTGCTACATTGACATTTATTCTCAGCTATGTAACAATTTCCTAATCTTTTCAACAGGGTATAGGATATGAGTACATAATAAATGGAACGAAGATCCCACGAAAGGCTCCCCTCAAAAGTAAAAGCCAGGATGTTCTACGGCAATATATTCTATACAGGTAAGGTGACTGATCTATCGGAAAAAGGCGTGTTCGTCAGTACCAAAATGAACTTTCCCTTAAACACGGTTTTTATTCTGGTCGTGCTTGTCAACAATCATACTTTAAAAATACTCAGTAGAGTAAAGCGTGCATTGAGGGCTGAATATGATCGTGACGGTGCGAAAAGCGGCATGGGAATTGAGTTGTTAAGTCCTCCTCTGGAATATATGGAGTTTATCAGAGACCAAAAATTAATTAACAATTCAGTTAATTAATTTACTGAATTATAATTAGCCATATAATCAAGATGTTAGCTATAGTTCTGTATAGATTTTACCAATAATTTAAGCCCTGCCGTCACAATTCTCTTGCATTCCCTAAAAAATGAGTTAAAGTTTCTCTTAAGAATGTTCGATTCTAATAAGTATGAGGCACAGAATGGACATGTGGATTCCTTATTCAATAAAAAGTACATCGCAGCAGGCCCCTGTACAATGTGCTGTCGATAAATCAGAGATAGTCGGGACTCACAGAAGCTATAGCGGATCGGAGAAAAGGGGCACTGCCAGGTATCCCTCAAGGCTTCAGGCAAGATTCTTCTATGGCGACAAAGTGTTTAAAGGGGTATTAAGAGATGTATCTGAGACAGGGATGTTTATTTCGACAGACATGACAATCCAGCTTAATAAGTCTATAAATGTAATGATTCTCATAGATGACAAAATCCTGCAGATTCCAGTGAAGATCAAAAGAACTGTGAATTCTGATATGAATGTGGATAGTGGAATTGGAGTGGAGCTAATTAATATTCCTCAGGCATATCTGGATTATACAAGAAATGTAAGTATTCATAGTAATACACCGGCTTTCAGCTAACCCCGCACCGCCTTAACTCTCATCGCTTGTCAGTACTCTAACAATGCTTTAAAGTGGAAATTAATGAGTCACGTCGTTCACTATATTGAATGACGTTTCTCAAGCCCCTTTTCTATGTTTTTATCATTATGTTATAGTGTTAGATTCTCGTCAGCAGATTGACTAAAGTCAGAGTTCACCCAAACATTTCAAAATTATATGATTTACCATATCGACTATGTCTGAGCCAACGCCATTAATGAAGCAGTATAACGCTATCAAGGGTAAATACCCTGATACGATTATCTTTTTCCGGCTCGGAGACTTCTATGAAATGTTCGGTGAAGACGCGGTCATTGCATCAAAAGTCCTGCAGATTACCCTTACAACAAGAGACAAAGGGAAAGCCAATCCAATGCCAATGTGCGGGATACCTCATTTTGCTTCTGACAACTATGTCTCGAAGCTTGTTAAGTCGGGACATAAGGTAGCAATCTGTGAGCAGGTCGAAGATGCGAAAGAGTCAAAAGGTATTGTAAAGCGGGATGTAGTAAAGGTCGTTACTCCCGGCACATATCATCCGGACAATCCGAAAGAAAATAATTTTATCCTCGGTTTTTTTCAGAAAGAAAATATATTCGGTATTGCAACCGCTGACATCACGACGGGTGAGTTCTTTGTATATCAGACACACAATGATCTTGAAGACGAAATAAGCAGGTTCCAGCCCAAAGAAATCCTTTATCCCTATAGTCTCAAAAATAATGCAGCGGTCGAGGGTTTGTCTGACTATTATCTGACAGGCTATGACGATTGGTACTTTGATTATATCGAGGCATACAGAAAGCTGCTGAAGCATTTTAAGGTCACATCACTTGACGGCTTTGGATGCGAAGGCATGATGGTAGCGATATCCGCAGCGGGCGCGCTCCTTAATTATCTTGAAGAGACCCAGAAGGATTCGCTAACCTTCAAAAAAATAAATGTGCTTCGTCGTGACTCAAAAATGCTGCTGGATACTACGACGCTGAAGAACCTTGAAATTACTTGTAATATGAGAAACTTTGAAATCGAGGGCAGCCTTCTCTGGGTGCTTGATGAGACATATACCCCTATGGGAGGACGACTGATAAGAACATGGCTTCTTAATCCTCTCCTTAATCCTGAGGAGATTATACTGAGGCAGGATGCGGTAGAAGCAGTTCTTGTCGGACATGAAGAGTTTTCGAAAATCCAGAGTCATCTAAAAGGAATATCTGACATTGAGCGTCTAGCCTCAAAGATTGGAAACGGGAGCGTCAATGGCAGAGACCTTATCTCATTAAAAAACTCTCTCGAAACACTCCCTGATCTGAAGGCCCTTATGGTGGGATTTAAAGACAGGACTATTAAATCACTATCAGACAGAATTAATTTTCTGCCAGAAGTAAAGTCTCTGATCGAGCAATCAATCGCCGATGAACCCCCTATGACTATTAAAGATGGCGGCCTGATAAAAAAAGGCTTCAACTCTGAAATAGATGAGCTGAGGGATATTAGCAGCAGCGGCAAGGACTTCATAGCAGCGCTTCAGGCAAGAGAGCGTGAAGAAACCGGAATAACTACCCTTAAGGTCGGTTTCAACAGGGTCTTCGGATATTATATTGAAGTAACAAAGGCCAACTCTTCTCAAGTGCCTGAACATTATATAAGAAAGCAGACACTCGTTAATGGAGAGAGATTCATAACACCGGAACTGAAAGAATATGAAGGGAAAGTCCTCGGGGCTGAAGAAAAACTTAAGAACCTTGAATATGATGTATTCCTAAAGATTCGGGAAAAGATTTCTGCAGATACGGAAGTACTTCAGGAAACATCTTCTGCAATCGCAGAGCTTGATGCACTCCAGAGCTATGCGTATATCGCAAAGAAATATAATTATGAACGGCCTGTTGTTGACGATGGAAATGAAATTAAAATTATAGAAGGCCGACACCCAGTACTCGATAAGATGTCATCAGGTGACAAGTTTATTCCAAACGATTGCCTTATGGACACCGGCGATAATAATATTTCGATTATAACAGGACCCAACATGGCGGGTAAATCTACGTTCATGCGGCAGACCGCACTCATTGTCCTGATGGCGCAGGTGGGCAGTTTTGTTCCCGCAGCTGAAACTAGAGTAGGGGTGGTTGACCGCATATTCACCAGGATTGGGGCATCGGATGTGATAACTAAAGGGCAGAGTACATTTATGGTCGAAATGATTGAGACCGCAAATATTTTAAATAATGCAACTGAGAAGAGCCTTATCCTGCTTGATGAAGTCGGAAGGGGCACCAGTACATTTGACGGAATAAGCATCGCATGGGCGGTTGTTGAGTATATTGCAAAAGAGTTGAAGGCCAGGACTCTTTTCGCCACACACTACCATGAGCTTACCGAGCTTTCACTTATTCTGAAGGGAATAAAGAATTTGAATGTAGCTGTGAAAGAATGGGGGGACGAGATAATATTTCTCAGGAGGATAGAAGAAGGCGGCGCGGATAAAAGCTATGGCATACAGGTAGCCAGACTAGCCGGACTGCCCGATGCAGCCATCAACAGATCAAAGGAGATCCTGGCGAATCTCGAAAAGTCCGAACTGAATGAACTCGGCGCTCCGAAACTTGCATACACGGCTGATGCGGATGTAACCAGACCCCCCGGGGTTGGTCAGCTCGATCTATTTGCGACTCAGGCGGATCCTGTGATGAAAGAGCTTCTGGGTCTAGACGTAATGAGCATGACTCCTCTTGAGGCACTTAATAAGCTCTTCGAGATGAAAAAGAAGTTAGACGAGGCTAAAGATAAAGCCGAGTAATATAAATAATATGCTAAATTTACTTGCCAATTAAACTGAAATCCTTGATAATCAAAGCATAGTCTGCATATCCATCTTTTAGACTCTAAGGAGGTATTAATGGAACGCAGGGAATTTATAAAAATAGCCGGAGTCACCGGCGCAGGACTAGCTTTCCCATCAGGATTCAATTCTCTCCTTCGCGGCGCGCATGCGTCATCTAAATCAAGTCTCGTAGTAGCAGTCGGTGAGTCACCTTCAAAAATAACAAAAGCCGCTATTGAAGCATTTGGGGGAATAGGTAAATTTATATCACGGGGTGACATTGTAGTCATAAAGCCCAATATGGCTTGGGACCGCCTGCCCGAACAGGCTGCAAATACAAATCCTGAGGTTGTTTCCACTGTAGTTGAGTTGTGCATTGGCGCAGGCGCAAAAAAAGTAAAAGTGTTTGACCGGGCAGTGAATGAAGCGAGGAGATGCTATTACCAGAGCGGTATCGCTGATGCAGCAAAGGCATCGGGGGCCGAAGTAAGATTTATGGATGACAGGAAATTTATAGATATCAAGATCAATGGTGGGGCATTGAAGCAGTGGCCGCTTTACAAGGATGTATTTGAAGCTGATAAAGTGATTAATGTCCCTATTGCCAAGCATCATGGCCTCGCAAAGCTTACAATGTCTATGAAGAACTGGATGGGGGTCATGGGAGGAGAGAGAAGTCAGATCCATCAAAAGCTGGACCAGAGCCTTGTAGATCTTTCGATGACGATTAAGCCAACACTGACAATCCTGGATGCTGTACGCGTGTTAACGTCAAACGGACCGCAGGGTGGGAGTTTGTCGGATGTGAGAAAGCTTAATACTATTGTTGTCGGTGTTGATCAGGTGGCAGTAGATTCGTATGGAGCGACTCTATTTGGAATGAAAGGGGAAGACCTCTCGTATGTAAGGCTGGCAGACAAAGCAGGATTGGGGACTATGGATTTAACAAAAGTAGATATCATGAAAATAATTGCGTGAGCTGCCATCACAAGAAGTATAATTTATAATCTTGCAAAACTTACGACGGATATCACAGGGCATTTTCTTATTCTTATTCCTCTTCCTTTTTATCCAGACGGAATCAAAGGGGGCGGATGAGCTCGGTTATCCGGTCAAGCTTTTTCTCGACTTTGATCCATTAATATTTATCACAACGGCCCTCTCCGCGCATACTGTACAGAAGGCTTTCTATCTTTCCATTGTTGTAATTATTATGACTCTAGTTCTTGGTAGGATATTTTGCGGATGGATATGTCCACTGGGTACCCTGAACAATATTGCCGCGATATTTCAACAGAAAAAGCAGGCAGTAAAAAGTCTTCAGTGGCATAAGGTTAAATACTATGTCCTCATTTTCTTTCTTACATCTTCATTATTCACACTTCAGTTGACTGGCATAATGGACCCAATTTCTCTTCTAATAAGATCATTTTCATTAAGCATATTTCCATTGTTTAATTACGCGACGAGATCATTTTTTGATGCTGTATATAATGCAAATCCACCATTAATAGTCGATATGTCAGAATCAATATACAGCTCATTAAAAGAGAGTATCCTCGCCTTTAAACAGCCATACTTTCATCAGGCCGTATTTACCGGGCTTCTCTTCATTACAATTCTTGGTCTCAATCTTTATGAAAGAAGGTTCTGGTGCAGGAACCTCTGTCCGCTTGGAGCATTACTCGGTATTCTCTCAAGGTATTCCATCCTGAAGAGATCCGTAAGTGAAGGTTGCAATGAATGTGGTGCCTGCGCATCCGTATGCCAGGGGAACGCTGCACCTGACAAAAAATCTCAATGGGAAAGCTCGGAGTGCCTATACTGTAGGAACTGTGATGATGTATGTCCAAACAATGCCGTTTACTTTGGTTTCAGGAAGACTCAATCTGAACTATCTGTGGCTGAAGAGGGAAGCAATGCAGTGCCAGCAGGACTTGACCTTGGCCGTAGAAAAATCGTCATGTCATTAGTATCAGGCGCAGTAGCTGTTCCATTGATCAGATCAACTCCAATTGCTCACTCAACTATATTAAGTCCTCAACTCATCAGGCCACCAGGAGCGCTTAAGGAGATCGAATTTCTGCGGCGATGTGTTAAGTGCGGTGAGTGCATGAAAGTATGCGTTACAAACGGTCTCCAACCTACATTCTTAGAAGCTGGTTTAGAAGGCATATGGTCGCCTATGCTAGTACCCAAAACAGGATACTGTGAATACCGATGTACCCTCTGCGGTCAGGTATGCCCGACTGGCGCCATAGAAGAATTGACGTTGGAGAAGAAGGTAAACGTGAAGATCGGGCTGGCTATGATAGATAAAAGTAGGTGTCTGCCTTATGCTCATGCAACTCCGTGTATTGTGTGCGAGGAAGTATGTCCAACACCGAAAAAAGCCATCTGGTTTGAAAGCACCAAAGTGAAAAACCGGGAGGGTAGGGAGAGTATTTTGCAGCAACCTAGGGTTGATCTATATTTATGTATAGGCTGTGGCATCTGTGAAGCGAAGTGTCCCGTCAAAAGCCAGCCAGCAATATATGTGACCAATATTGGTGAATCAAGGTCTGAGAAGAACCAGTTATTACTCTAGTAGTTAGATCTAATTATTTACTTGCCATCTAAGTATTGGAAATGATTTAATATACTTTCAAATGCAGGGTTATATTTGTACAAATAATGGGTTCATGGCAAACTTCTCCACTTTCAAATCATTAGTTTATTTGTTTTCATAGTTTAGATGTTGTACAAGCTGTAGTGACATGGCTGAACAAAGGCAGTGGGCTCAAGCGTATATAACGCATAAATACGATATAAATCTCATTTTTGGAAGTAATAATGAATATTCGTATTATCTCAAAATTAATGATCGGATTTTTGCTGGTCTTAGTCTTGATGGTCTCATTGTCATACTATGCGATTCACAAGATCTCTGATTTCATGCAGGATTCAATAGGTGAAAAAACCGTTTTTCTAGCCGAAGAGGTGATGATGGGTATTGAAAAACGCATTTTTTATCTAATGGATGAATTACGCGTTGATTTTAGACATCACGGAACTCTCCAGCAATCCCTCAAAGTCTCAAATGCACATTTCGATTCAATACAAAATGTAGATGAATATCTCACCCGAAAGGATAAAGAGTGGATTGCGGCTCAAGATAGTGTAACGCCTTTCATGCTCACACTCATCAATAATACTCTTGCAAACCAACTGAGAGAAGATTTCATTCTATTTCACGAAGGACAGTATGGGTACAGAACACTTACTGAAGTATTTGTTACAAATAAATATGGCGCAAATGTTTCTCAAACAGGGAAAACCAGTGACTATCGTCAGGATGATGAACAGTGGTGGCAGGTAGCAAAAGACAAAGGGTATTTCTTTAGCAATTATGAATACGACTCTAGTTCTCAAACTAACGGAATGAGCATGGCTGTACGATTGGTGGATGATATGGGCAATTTCATTGGCATATTAAAGGCAGTCGTTTCTACAGAGGGAGCGATAAGAGATGCTTCAGTTAATACTGAAGAGAGCAGCTCTGAAGAAATACATCTTATAACTGATGATGGCAATGTTATTTACGGACACAGTCCATTTGACGAAATGCATAGCTTCACTCAATCTAAATTTAAGGGACGTAGTGGATATTTCATTCTCAGTAACTCTGGAGAGAATAGATTGCTTTCCTATGCTCGCTCACAGGGATCTAAAAACTATAACTCTCTAGGGTGGGTTCTGATCATGTGCTACAGTTCCGAAGAAGTATTAAAACCCTCATTTATAATTAATGAACACAGCATCATGATAGCTGTGTTCTTAATCGCCGGTAGCATACTGATAGCCTTCTTTACGTTACGATACATTACCAAACCTCTCTCTCAGCTTTCTTTAGGAACAGAGATTGTAGGAAGCGGGAACCTTGAATACAAAATTGATGTTAAGTCCGGTGATGAAATTGGTAAGCTTGCGGCTGCATTTAATTTAATGACTCAGAATTTGCGCTCTATCACTTCGTCCCGGGATGAGTTGAATATGGAAATAGCTGAGAGAAGGAAAGCTGAAGAAAAGTTAAAGAGGCATCGAGAGCATTTAATAGAAAAGGTTTCTGAGCGTACGGTGTATCAGCAGCAGATTAATGAAGAGCTTGAGCAGGAGATAGCAGTACGTATTAAGGCGGAAAAAGAAGCACGTTTAATGGCCCTTTTTGCAGAGTTAAACCCATCACCAGTTCTCCGATTTGATATAAAAGGAAATATCAAAGTTGCAAACAACGCTGCATTAGAAATGCTCAATGTTGGAGATATTATCGGAAAGCCGATGGCTGCAGTTATGCCTGAAATACTTGGGATTGACCTGGCTTCGTGTATCCGCAGTGGGTCCATTTTTTCTTTTGCTGTGCAGACAGAGGACAGGTTTTTCCACTTCATTGTGAAAGGGATACCAGAAATGAATTGCGGGCAGGCCTATGCAAGTGATATTACGGACCGTAAAATCGCAGAAGCAGAGGCTATCAGGTCGAGCGCACTTGCATCACTCGGTGAGCTAGCTGCAGGTATTGCGCATGAGATCAATAATCCTATCAACGGGATAATTAATCTTGCACAAATAATCGTCAATAAGTCTTCTCTGACCGATATGGATAATAACTTGGCAATGAGAATAATTAAGGAGGGGGATCGTATTGCTGACATAGTAGGCGGCTTATTATCATTTGCACGTGCAGGTGAAAATGAGAAGAAACCAGTACGAGTAAATGATATATTGAATGAAACACTTGTGTTGACTGGTTCGCTGCTAAAAAGGGAGGGGGTAAATCTCACTATTACAATTCCTGAGGATCTTCCATCTGTTCTTGCTAATCCTCAACAGATTGAACAGGTTTTTTTAAATATGACAAGCAATGCACGATATGCTCTGAATTTTAAATATCCGGAGAATAATTCTGATAAAGTTCTAGAGATTTATGCTGATACTATAGTACACGGAGAAAAACACTTTGTTAGAATAGTTTTCATGGACCATGGGACAGGAATCTCTCCTGATATAATGCAGAAGATTCTAAACCCATTCTTTTCAACAAAGCCTAGCGATAAAGGGACTGGACTTGGACTGAGCATCAGCCACGGCATTATTACTGATCATGGGGGAAGAATACTATTTGAGAGTACGGAGGGGAAATTTACAAGAGCGATTATTGAACTTCCTGCAGTCTTGTGATTTGAAATATAAATTTAGAACTGCGCTATGCCAGCAGGTATTTATACTACTAATATGACTTCAGGCAGTAGTTTGCATACGCGATATGTCGCGATTTAGAGAAATATTGTAATATACTATGTTAGTAATAAATGATAGGGATATGATATGGATGCAAATGAACTCATTAGCTATATAATTAAGTTAGCTCAGGAAAATACTGCAGGATCTATAGCTGGAGCATTTATACTTGTTATCCTGCTCTTCTGGAGACCCAAACTGTTTTTCATCCTACTCGGGGTTACTGCTGCTGCCATTGGAGTCTCACATCTTTTCAGTATGCTTGCTTCCACCGGTCTATGAAATTAAATTCTGAAAATATCTCAACAACCTTATTGCCGCTGCAAGGAGGCTCGCATGATCAATAAAATCACTGATATATTTAAAGAAAAAGAGAGGACATTTTCTTTTGAATTTTTCCCACCCAAAACGCCTAAAGGAATTGAAAACCTTTATAAGACTGTAGGTGAGTTGAATAAACTAGGTCCGGATTTCGCTTCAGTTACATACGGGGCAGGTGGATCTTCACGCGGTACTACGATGGATATATGTATTGAAATACAGAAAAGGTTTGATCTCAGTGTTATGCATCACCTGACCTGCGTGGGGCACAGTCAGAGCGAGTTGAAAAGTATTCTCGATTCATTAAAAGCCAATAATATAGAAAGTGTTTTGGCGCTCCGTGGGGACACTCCAAAAGGGATCGAAGATTGGCAGCCTGCTTCGGACGGGTTAGAATATTGTTATCAATTGAATGACATGATGCGAAGCGAGTATGATGATTTCTTCAGTATTGGGGTGGCCGGCTTTCCCGAAGGCCATGTTAACTGCCCGGACAAGAGTACCGACTCAAAGTATTTAAAAATAAAAATTGACCACGGCGGAGAGTTTGTTGTCTCGCAGCTTTTCTTTGACAATAGAATATATTCCGAGTATCTCGAAAGACTCCAGAATGAGGGAGTTGCTGTACGGGTGTTACCTGGGATACTACCTATTACAAGCTATGAGGGACTGATTAAATTCTGCAACACATGCGGAGCAACGATTTCAGATGAAGTCCATGATATATTTAAGCCACTAAGCGGAGATAGCGATGCAACCCTGAAGGCCGGAATTGAGTTTGCGGTAAGGCAGTGCAAAGACCTTCTTGAACGTGGTGCACCGGGCATTCACTTTTTCACACTGAATAAAGTTGAGCCGACAAAAGAAATTTGGAGTAAACTGGGTTTGTAGACAAGCAGGTAGTAATTCATAAGAACTAAAGTATTAGTGTCGCAGTTTGTAATACTGTATACAACACTGAGTAAATGTTATTCTCCTTTGATTCTCTTACCCATTTTCCATATAATTGTAGTTGAACATTCGACAGCGGAATTCCTGAAGACATTACAAAACATCATTAAACATGACGATTAGACACAGTTCAGTAAATATAATTAGTCGAATCTTTCTTTCAGCCATCTTCCTGATAGTCATATTTTACGGATGTACGCTTTTCGTGAAAACTCCTATTGCCCCGAGGCTTGAGCAGTTAAGTCAGCGTTTCGTATCTCAATATAAATGGAGCGATGACCTTGATTTTGCGGACATGGAACAGGCAATAGAGGAGTCTCTTAATTATTACAGGAGACTTCCTCCTTCGTATAGCTTCAAATACGGGGACACCATCTATTCACCTGAAGAAATGATATCGTCACTTACTCTCTTCCTCCATGTAATGAATAATTTTCAAGGTAGTGAAATAGTAGAGCAACTGCGTGAGAAGTTTTTGTTCTTCGAGAGTAAAAACGAGGACGGCAGAGCTTTTTTTACAGGCTACTACGAGCCTACACTCGAAGGAAGTCTTTCTCCAACGGATGAATATTACGAGCCCCTCTATGAAACTCCAGAAGACCTGGTCGAAGTTGACCTTGGAAAGTTCTCTAGCAAATGGGCTAATGATAAAATCGTTGGGCGTGTGCTGGATAATCAGCTTGTCCCGTTTGATTCAAGGGAAGATATCGTCTACCGAAATTCTCTTGCAGAGCGTGCCAAGCCTATAGTATATGTCAATGGGATAGAACTGTTTTTCCTTCAGATCCAGGGTTCCGGATTGATCAGTCTTAATGACGGAAGTATTCTACGAGTCAACTATGCTCAAAAGAATGGGCATCCATACCGTGCAATAGGAAGAATACTGAAAGATAAAATATATCCTGCTGAAATTTCACTGCAGAGCATCAAGGAATATCTATATGCACATCAGGATGAAGTTAGGGACATCCTAAACTATAATCAGAGTTATATTTTTTTTCGCAAAGTCCAGAGTGGTCCTCTTGGAAACATAGAAGTCCCTCTCACGCCTGGACGGTCGATCGCAATGGACAGGCAGGTCATACCGCGAGGGGGCCTCTCATATATTGAGACTGAACTGCCGGTTTTTGAAAATGGAGAGATAATCGGCTGGAAACAGGTGAATCGTTTTATGATTGTGCAGGATACCGGTGGAGCAATACGTAATCATGGTCGTGTTGATATATTTCTTGGTAATAGCAGGGCTGCTGAGATGACCGCAGGCCATTTAAAAAATACAGGACGGTCTTTTTTGATAGTGGCCCGCAAGGAATTTATTAGAGACGCAAATCAGTAGACTGCTTCCATTCCCCTCACTAAAAAACAAAACTTGCATTTTATTTATTATGTAATACAATCATCTATTAAGTAGATTGATAGGGTGATTAATGCTTTTTAATAGACAAGTATATGATTGCGTGATAAATATGTTTATGTGGAGGTACATATGAATTTTAAACAAGCTGATATAAAGAAACAAAACAGTAAAACAGAGGCCAATTCTACAACTATGGTAAAGAATGATAAGAAAACAGCAAACAGTACAAAAATAACTAAAGTAAAAAAACAATACCTGAAGTCTAAGCCATTATGCAAGATTACTTTCAGGCTCCCAAAAGAGGCGGCACAGGGTGCTAAGTCTGTCACTGTGGTAGGGGATTTCAATAACTGGAACGTCACACAGACTCCGATGAAGAAGATGAAAAACGGCGACTACAGTTTGACTGTGGAGTTGCCCTGCAATAGAGAATATAACTTCAGGTATCTCATTGATGCAAACCGCTGGGAAAATGACTGGTTTGCCGACAAGTATATTCCCAATGAGTTTGGTGAGGATAATTCAGTGGTTTCTATCTAGCCAGTACTTCTCTCGCATCAGTACTGAACGTAAAGCTCAATGCGTCCTGGTTCCATCTTCAAGTAAATCCAGATAAGTACAACACGTTATTTTAATTGAAATTAATAATATAAGTGATATGATTTAGCGTATATAAGGATTAAACAATAAAGATGCCCAAGCATCTACTTTTAATTCAGGAGGATTAACAAAATGAATAAAGCAAAAATCAACGTAGTCATGCTTTCAGTCCTTATGTTTGTAATCTCTCTGGTTGCTTCCCAAGATTCTGCCGCCCAGATAGAAAAACTCACGGGATGGAATTTTGCAAAACTCGCGCGCGGAGGAATATTGTATGATAACTGGCCAAATGAAGTGGGTGTTAAGATAGACAAAACACACTCTTCCTACCCGGCTGAAGGAAAGAAAAAAGGCGGGAGCACATGGCGATGCAAGGAGTGTCATGGATGGGATTATAAAGGTGCTGCGGGTGCTTATAGGACGGGTAGTCATTATTCCGGAATTGGTGGGATACGCGCTTATGCAAATCAGGCCCCCAAAAACATTGTAGAAGTGCTCAAGGACAAAACTCATGACTTTGGCAGCATGATTCCTGATAATGAGATGGAAGCTATTTCATTTTTTGTTGCTTATGGACAGGTGGACATGGATTTATACATCGACAGGAACACTAGAAAAAGTATAGGCGACCCGGCCAATGGGGGGCGTATCTATCTCTCGACTTGTGTCAAGTGTCATGGCGAAGACGGAAAAGAGATTAACTTCAAAGATGAGAAAAAACCCGAATATATCGGAACTGTCTCAAATAAGAATCCATGGGAGACTTTGCACAAGATTCGCTGGGGACACCCCGGCTCGCAGATGATCTCTCTGCTCTTCGTTAATTTGAAAGAACAACTTGACGTCCTCTCATTCTGTCAGGCATTGCCTAAAGAATAGGGGCCATTAAGTCATAAAAGTGCCTCTGCAATTGTGTAGGGGCACTTTTATTTATGCTTCATTTGTGTCGGTTTAATTTACACTGTGTAAACTATTTAAGCGCTACTGATGCATGGATTTATTGATATATAGTTTAATCAGCCATTAATACCTCTAGTTACAGAGTTGCATGTAATGGCATATTAATTGCACTAGCTAATTCACTACCCCCGTAATATATATTTATGTATAGAGGACATGGAATGTTTAGAAAGTTGTACATATATGCTATGGTTGCCATGCTAGGCGCAGCCTGCTCAATATCACATAATAGTCAGAGAGCTGCCGAACTTGTCAATATTGGCATTGAACATGCGGATAATGGTCGCTATGACCTTGCAATTGACAATTATGATGAAGCGATTAAATCCGACCCTGATTATGCGAAGGCGTACAATGACAAGGGGAATACTTTCTTCATGAAGGGTGAATATGACCGTGCTATAGATGAATACAAGAAAGCCCTTTCTGTTGATCCTGAGTATGCAAAAGCCCATAATAATCTTGGATATGCACATCTCGAAGAAGAGCGCTTTGATCAAGCAATTAAAGAATTTACGTCCGCAATTGAAAAAGATCCAAAGTATGCGAAAGCGTTTAATAACCGCGGACTGGTCTATTTTGCAAAGGGTGAATACGATCGAGCTATTTATGATTACAATAAGGCCATAGATATAGATCCTGCCCTTGCCAAGCCTTATGATAATAGGGGTGCCATATATATGTTAATCGGAGATCCTGAGAAGGCATGCAATGATTTTATCCGGGCATGTGAACTGGGGGAATGTTCAACTTTTGATTGGCTGAAAAGCAGCGGATACTGCGCACTCGATTTTTATGCTCTTTTGAGTCAGTAGCAACCTGACTAAAATGAATTTCCCTGCAAACAACTAATTAGCGTGGGCATTTATTTAGAACTTTTTTATGGCTGCAGATGCAATCTCACCAACCGTTACAATTCCCAACTCACCGTTCTCATAGAAATCCATGAGGCTGTCATCGTCCTTCATTCTTTCCAGCCTAAATTTGGCGCCAACTGCTCCAAGCTCACCAAGTGCATAAGCTGCATTTCCACGAACACGCATGTCTTCGGAATTCAGGTGGGACAAGATAATGGGGATTGCATATCCGGTTGTTTCATTATTCAGACTTCCGATTCTGCCTGTTGCGCGGAATATTCCTGCAGTCAACATTATTTCGTAATGAAGGGAAACGATTATAGGTGCGATATCAGCACACAGAATCCGGTTATTTCTAACGATTTCACCCAGCATCTCCGGGGCGCTCCAGGCGATCCCTCCAGATTCATCCCTTAACATCCACAGCAGACGACCGACAATGTTTCTTACTGTCTCAGGGTCTTTCTCTGCGATGTCTTTTGAAAAAATGCCGACGGCCTCGATCGACCGCCATGCCAAATATTTCTTTTTATCATAAGAGAGGGCGGTCAGGATTGAGACTACCTTATGAGGCGATGCAGATATGGATGACAGCTCATGAAAGGATTGTTCTTCAAGAATGTTTAGTATCTGTTTTTTTACCGGAAGCATTGTGTTTAATCCGCTCACTGAAACTTAAGCTCCATTTCTGGAATCCTTTCCTGAAATGCGACTCCGACACAATTAGTTTCGCATTCGGCACAATGCCCTGTGCAGCGTAAAATGATTGTATTGCCCTGTATTTCAACGAGCTCCACAAAGCTGCTGTGGGCTTCAAGGAGCCAGTTTAAATTATGCAGAACCTCATTAACCCGCTTTTCAATATCGTCCATAAATGTTCGTAACCGAAACTACTAATTCCCCTTGACTCTAATCTCTTTTTTGGCTTCCCAGAGTCCGTGTATATTGCATCGCTCTACTACGCGCAATGTACCAACATCATGCGTACCTTTGCCGTGCCTTACCAGTGAAATGGTCACTTCCGGCTGCGTAAAAACAGGAGTTAAATCAATCCTAGCAATATAGTTACTGCCAAAATACACTTCAAGCCATTGAATATGATGTGCTTCTTCCATTACATGAGGTATTTCCCCGACTTTAATGGTAACGTGAAAGGGTTCCCCTGGATTCACCTCATCCGGTGCATCAATAAGAGGAATATGTTTCTTTTCCATTTCAGTCAGATTTGAAGAATCCTTCGGTGCGTTAATACCGCAAAACAGACCTTTTTCACTCATGACGCCTCCTCATAATCAAGCTATATTAATAGATTGGTTTGTTGAATATGAACCCCTCGATTCACAAATACAATTATCATCTATATCTGAATTAAATTCAACTAAACTTCTCATGATATTCCCTGACTTTTGCAGCAAAAGTTCTACCGAAATCATAGCAACTTTCCTCATCTTCTATAGACGGTCTGGAGAGAACCTGTAAGCCGGGCTCAACACAATCAAGCTTCATCTTATTGATCTCTTCATAGGCACCTTTCACCGCGCCTCCGCCCCAGCCATAGCTGCCGAACGCTCCCATGATTCTGTTTTTGGGACGAAGTCCTCTCAGGTGCGTCAAAAATTCCGCTACCGAGGGGAAGAGAATATTGTTAAGCGTCGGGCTTCCAATTAGACAACCGCGAGCCCTCCAGAATTCCTTGATTGCTACGCTCATGGGAGTCGAGCGTAATTTGATAACTTTGCAGTCGACTCCTTCATCTTTTATCCCTTGCATTATCGGAATTGTCATCCGTTCCGTACTATGCCACATTGTATCATAGATCATCGCTATGCGCAGATCTGCTTTCCCATTCGCAAGGTCGAGATATTTTTGTATAATGCCTCCCGGATCTTGTCTCCAGATAACGCCATGATCTGGGGCGATCATATCTATTTCCAGTCCGAGCTTTTGCACCTCGGCGATTTTTGACTTAATAAGGTTGCCAAAAGGCATAAGGATATTTGCATAGTAATCGAGAACCGCATCATCAAGTTCTGATCGGGAAGCGCACTCAAGAAATTCATCGTCGAATCGCGCGGGTGTTGCTAGGTGCTGCCCGAAGGCGTCCTGTGAAATAAGAAGCTTAACCTCGGGTATATATGTCATCATTGAGTCCGGCCAGTGGAGCATGGGAGTCTCAAGAAAGGCAAGAGTGTATTTCCCTATATTAAGTGTATCACCGGTCTTCACTACGTTGAATTTCCATTTGGATATGTCAAACATCTTTTCCAGGCCCTTTTTGCCTTTATCACTAATGTGAATTGTGGCTTCAGGGCATAGCGACATTAACTTGTCAAGACTACTCACATGATCGGGCTCTATGTGGTTTATGACCAGGTTTACGATTTTACCAGGATCTATTAAGCTCTTGATGTTCTTTATCGTATGCCTGGAAAAATCATGTTTCACAGTGTCTACAAGCGTGATCTGCTCATCCAGGATCAGATAGTTATTATAGGTAGTCCCATTCGGCGTTATATAGCCATGAAAATCCCTTACTGCCCAGTCAATTGCGCCTACCCAATAAATGTCGGGTTTAATTTCATATGATTTCATGTGTACCTCCAATTCAGGAATATAAGATTATAATTTCTAATAGTTTAAAGTGTGTATTAATCTATGGATATTTTTTCTAGCTGAAGGAAGTATAAGTTTAATATTATTTACTTACTTAAATCCATGACCTATGTCATAAACTTTGGAAGTTATGTTGTGTACGGTATATAAATATCAGGCAAGATATATGAGTCGCTTTTTTGTATTATATTAAAATTATGGCAAGTTGCAGAGTGCATGTATTGATTCACGGATATGTCCAGGGAGTATTCTATCGCGCAAGCACGCGTGAGGCTGCTCTGAATCTAGGCCTGAAGGGTTGGGTCAAAAACCTCCCTAACGGAAAAGTAGAAGCCATGTTTGAAGGTCAGGAAGAAAAAGTTCGACAGGCAGTTGAATGGTGTAAAACAGGACCTCCAGGAGCACTCGTCAATAAAATTGAAGAAGAGTGGCAGGACTATACGGGAAGCTTTAAAACATTTGATGTAATACAATGATAACACCGATTAATTCTTTTGGCGTACTTTAATAATGACAATAATACAGTTACTTACAGCAATACTCTTAATGATGAACATGCAGGAATGACCCTGTTTGGCAGTATCAAAGTTTAATTTACGATCGCCATAATATTCCTATTATTGACAATCCCCTCATTACGAATGGATAATATCTGATGCAATTTACAGAACCCCACATAAATACTCTAAAAAATGGAATTGATAAGAAGACAGCGTTGAGCATGTCTGAAAGGAAGGGGACAGATCTTTACGATCTTTTCTCACTTGCAAACAGGGTAAGGGATAAATTCCGTGGCAACAAGGTAGATCTCTGCTCAATCGTAAATGCAAAGTCTGGCTCCTGCTCTGAAGACTGTTCTTATTGTGCCCAGTCAGCCCACAATAAATCGGGGGCTAAAATATATCCCTTGCTTCAAAAGGAAAAGATTATTCAAGCTGCGGCATCCGCAAAAGATAAAAACGTAAAACGCTTCTGCGTTGTAACAAGTGGCAAGAAACCATCCAAACATGAGTTGGAAGAAATCTGCACATTCATTTCCGGAGTCAAAGACCTGGGGCTTCTGCCCTGTGCAACTCTCGGTATGCTTGATGTTGAGGAGATGCAGCAGTTGAAGGACGCAGGGCTGCACAGATATCACCATAACCTTGAAACATCGGAAGCATACTTCAGTGAGATCTGCACGACCCACACATATCAGGATAAAATAAGAACAATTCAGGCAGCAAAATCTCTCGGATTTTCAATATGCAGCGGAGGTATATTTGGCCTGGGTGAGTCATGGGAAGACCGAATTGATATGGCTTTTGCTCTGAAAGAGATCGGTGTTGATTCAGTCCCGATTAATTTTATTACTCCTGTCAGCGGAACCCCTTTGGGAAATAAGGAATCGCTGGATCCGCTTGAAGCACTAAAGATAATTGCGATCTACAGGCTTATTCTTCCTGAAATTGGAATACGAATATGCGGAGGTCGTCCACATACACTACGTGATCTTAATTCGCAGATATTTACTGCTGGGGCTGACGGTCTGCTGCTCGGGAATTATCTCACCACATCGGGCAGAAATCCTGACGATGACTTGCAGATGATCAAAGACATGGGGCTTGAAGTATAATGGCACGCCGTCCGTATTACAGCATTAGAATGAGGTCTGCCAAAAATAGTAACCATGTGTCCGGCGCCGAGGGTATATATGAAAAGGACGAAGTTGGCACGATCGTAAAAGAGTATACCCAAAGGGCTCTGATCCATGAAAAGGGCGGAGCTGATGAAATCCGTCTCACTGTTGAAGAACTGAAGACAGCCCCAAAAAAGATTGCATCCCTGCCGCTCTGTACTGTTAATACCAGAAATGCCGAAGCAGCAATGAAGACCGCACATAAGGTCCTGACATCGGTCGGTATTTCTGAACGCGCTGTAGAAGAAGCATTCGGTGCGCTTAATATGGGTATTACAATGAGAGGGGCAATGTTAATGGATATTGAGGGTGTCCGTCTTGAGCCTGACCTGTTGCGCGGGGTAAGGGTCACCCGGATGGGGCTCACTAAAAGTGCTTCAACAGACCTCTCTCGAAAACTCGGAAGACTCGGCCTTAACAACAATACGGTCAAAGAAGCCCTAATGCTCGCAAGTAAGGTCCACAAATACCGTATGGTGATTGGTGAGCTATGCATATCTGATGACCCGAATTATACCACTGGCTATATCGCAACACGCACACATGGTTACATCCGTCTCCCTCGCATAAAGAAGAGGGGGGTGCCATACGGGGGAAGAGCATTCTTCATTACCGGAGGAGAGGTCAAGGACCTCATTAAATATCTGCAGCAAACACCTGTCATAATAAATGAAATCAGCCCGTGCACCGGACCAGTAAAATTAAAGGAAATCCTTGAACGTAAGTCTCGTCGTTAATCCGATAGCTGGAAATAGGGTTTACAAATCAATACCGATTGCATCCGTTAAGGGACCGGAGCTTGATATATGAGTATTCAACGCCAGGTGTTATACAATAGAGAAATATGACACCCATTGGACACTTTTCAGTTGCGTACATTTCTGGAAAATCAATCAGCAGGCTCAGCCTTCCTGCGGTGATAATTGGCGGCGTTTTGCCTGACATTGATTTCATCTATATTCTCTTTGATTTTTTTAACCAGATCCACAGAGTCATCACCCACAATGTATTCTTTATCATTATTGCGTCAGTCTGCGGAATACTGATAGCCTCCAGCGGTCGGAAACAATCAGTGGGACTCGGCTTATTATTGGGCGGAGCGCTCCATTTATTCATCGATTCCTGCATGGACAATAACCCTACAAACGGCGTGGGCATAGCACTCTTTTGGCCGCTTACGAGTGACTTCTTTTCCCCTTTCAACCTACTGCCATTTACAGCTGATTCTCACGGATGGAATGAACCTCTTCAAATGCTTAAGACCCTTGTGCCAAACATGATATATGAAGTCCCTTTCTACATTATCGCTGCGTTTCATATGGTTAGACAGAAAGTAGGTAGTAGGATAGTATAATTATGATGACGAATTAGATTATAGACATTACTGAGTGTAATCTGGTATCCAACTCAGTTTATTTTAATAAGGTACATATATCAGTTTTTAAAAAGTATAAGTCACAAAACCATATGGTATATAAGAAATATAAAAGTTATGTCTTCGTATTAATAGTAATTACGATTTTTTTAGTTAATATTAGTTCTGAAGCTACCATTGTAATTGATGGGTCAAAGAGGCATCAAAAAATTAAGGGATTTGGTATTGAAATACTTGGACTGATGGACAATCCAACTGGGTATGGAGAGACTATTTTAAATATGGGCCAACAATTATATACAGACTTTGGTTTCAGGACAGTTCTGATTAGAGAACACATAGGAGATTTTGAACCAATCAATGACAATTCTGACCCACTAACATTCAATTGGGCAGTATATAATCAAAAATTCAAGGAACCTAAATTTGCAACATGGTTTCAGAATATTAAAACGTTAAGTGAGGCTGGATTAAATATCCACTTGGTTACATTTCATCCTTCTCCCTGGCTTGTAGTGCATAACCCGAAGAAATCAGAACGATCTCGATGGATACCTGACCCCAATTATCTAAAAAAAGAATTTTATCAAGAGATTGCAGAATCTTGGGCAGCTATATTAGTTCATTTGCGTGATGTATATGGAGTGAGTGTTAAATATATTGCACCTGTCAATGAGCCGGAATTTGGAGAGCCTTTAAAGCTTACGTCGACTGAATTCAAGGAATTGGTAAAAGCTATTGGAAAGCGATTTGAAGTGGAAGGGTTAACCACAAAGATTCTTGTAAGTGAAGATGCTAATATCCCTATTGCTGTAAAATACACAAAAGCTATATTAAAAGACAAAACTGTTGCGCCATATGTAGGCGGAGTCTCTTATCATACGTATAAGGGTCGGAGGCCAAAATGGGTTGAACCAGATAGGCTTGTTAATGACCTAATTAAGCTAGGGAATGATTCTGCGATAAGATCCTCCGGGTTACCATTATATATGACAGAATGGTCTCCTCAAGGGCCTGATCATTTGACTGGACAAGCACTGGTATGGGCAAAGCACATCTATAATGTACACACATTTGCTAGAACTTCTCAGGCGTATCTTTGGTATGTGGGACCATTGACGTGGTCAACAGATTTAGCTAACTCTATAGAAGGTGATGGATCGGGTAGGTTAGTTTGGAGAAAAAAATTATATGCCTGGAAACAGTATTCAAAATATATAGAGCCAGGCTCTGACTTAATTGAAATACCTCAGAAAGTTCATTCGGGAACATCTCCTGCAGTTTCTGCATACCTACATCCGACTTCCGGCAATTTTACAATTGTTGCTATTAATAGGGGGGCCGCAACCAGAGTGATAGATGTCTCACTTCAAAATATTAGCAACAACATGAGCTTTGATGTTTATCAGACTTCTGCAGATAAAAATACTGATTTTATTAATTCAATATCCGCATCAGATTCTGCATTTTCATATTCACTTCCCAAAGAGAGCATTACAACGTTTACTGGAAATATTCAGCAGAAGTATTAATTCATGCTCTCTAAAGTTATCTCAAGGAATACCGACAAGAAACGTAGGTGTTTTACCTAATAATCCGCGTGGAATATTAATTACATTGATTAGTGAGACAGATCATTAATAAAAGTAAGGACTTGCGGAATTAATAATTTCTAAAGCCAATTAATCATTGGAGGTAAATCGTGAGATTAAATATACAGTGGAAAATAAGTTTGGCTGTTCTGGCGTTGATTATATGTGTTTTCAGTAACTTTGTTGGGATTCAATTATGGATAAATAGCTCGCGCGACCATGGTACGATCATTAACCTAGCCGGAAGGCAGCGGATGCTTACCCAGAAAATGACAAAAGAAGTAATGTTTATTGCAAATGGTCTGAATGTCCATGACGATGTTAAAGGAACCAAGAAGCTGTTTGATAGTACGCTTAAGGGGCTTATTCATGGAGATGATGTTCTGGGGTTGCCACCGGCTAAAACTGAGGGAATTCGCTTGCAGCTTAAAAAAGTTGAGGACCTTTGGTCAGGATTTCAGTCAACAATAGACAGAGCGGCAGGTGGCGGCTTGTCCAGTGAAAGTGAAAAGAAGGGTCTATACTCCATGTCATTAACCATCCTTAAAGAAATGAATAAGGGTGTGAAAATGATGGAGCAGGATTCTCTAAATGCTGTCGACAGTCTTAGAACAAGTGCGTTAGTAACATTTCTAATTTCCCTTCTTGTAGGTGGTGGAGCGCTGTTTTATGTCAAGAAGAATATCGTTCAATCATTAAATGAGACTGTGGCCATAGCCAACCGCTTAAAAACCGGTGAGCTGACCATGATATTCGATTCGCAAAGAACGGATGAATTGGGTGAACTACAAGGTGCTATGAAGGATACAGTCGGTGCATTAAGAGGGATTGTTAATGAAATATTGGGAGTTGCAAGCACAGTTGCAAATAGTTCGGATGTCGTCTCGTCAACCGCATCTCAGATTAATTATAGTATTCTGGAGCAGGCGCGGCAGATTGAACAGTCTGCAGTAGCAACGACTGAAGTCTCTCAGACTATTGTGGATGTAGCGAGAAACGCCTCCGATGCAGCCAATGCCGCAAAAGAATCTGTGGATATTGCCGGGCAAGGAAGCTCTATTGTTGAGCAGACCGTTACAAGCATGACAAACATTGCCAGCACTGTCGGTAACTCATCACAAACTATAGAGGAACTGGGTGAAAGCAGCAAGCAGATTGGAGACATTATAAATGTCATTAATGAAATAGCAAGTCAGACGAACCTGTTGGCACTGAATGCTGCGATAGAAGCTGCAAGGGCAGGGGAACAGGGCAGGGGATTTGCTGTAGTTGCAGATGAAGTTAGAAAGCTTGCTGAAAAGACCAGTAAAGCGACCGACGAGATTACGGGAATGATTAAGAAGATTCAACAGGAAGCGGATAAATCGGTTCTCTCGATGGACAGGAGTAAAGAGGAGGCTGAAAATGGAGTAAAACTTGCAGGAGAGGCAAAGGAATCACTGTCTAATATTGTTAATGCATCTGAGCGTTGTCTTGATATGGTGCAGTCTATTGCGGCAGCCACTGAGGAACAGTCGACTGCAATTGATGAGGTATCAGCCAATATTGAAAAAGTGACAGCAGATTTTGGCACATCACGCGACGCGGTTTCTCAAATTGATGAATCTACTACCGATCTAGCGAAAATATCAACTAATTTACTGAATCTGATATCATGGTTTAAGATCGACTCGAAAAAACTCTAATTGACAGGTGGCTCACTTCGTAAAGTTCTGCAATTGGAATCCGGAGTATAATTACAGAAAAAGAGAGGGGATGGCATGGGAATAAATAATGTTTTCTTTCTAGAGGTACTGGAGTGGTTTGATCAGACAGGGCAGGAGCTTGTGCACCGGTTGCCGGAAGAAGGATCCGGGGAGATAAAGTATGGGGCGCAGCTAATTGTACGAGAGAGCCAGGCCGCAGTCTTTTATTATCATGGGAAAGCATACGATGCATTTGCTTCGGGACGTCATACATTAAAAACAGCTAACATCCCTCTCCTAAACAAGATACTAAGCATACCCTGGGCGCTGACAAGCCCTATAAGGGCAGAGGTGTATTTTGTAAATATGAAAATATTCCCCAACCTTAAATGGGGAACGAAAAATCCGGTCGCATTCAGAGACTCTGAACTTGGGCTGATTCGCCTTAGAGCTTTCGGCATTTTTAATATCAGAGTAGTCCAGCCGGTACTATTTATCAATAATCTTGTTGGAACACAAGGTGTCTTCAACACCGGGCATATTGAAGAGTTCTTAAGTAAAGTAATTCTTTCCCGCTTTAATGATCATCTAGGGGAAAATTTGGATTCAGTCATAAATTTGCCTGGACGATATGATGAGTTGTCAGAAGGACTGATTAAAAGGCTTGAGGAGGATTTTGCTCACTTCGGGCTTGCGCTCTCCCATCTGTATATAAACTCGATCACACCGCCTGAAGAGGTCCAGAAGGCAATCGATGATAAGAGCAAACTCGGAGTGTTCGATGATCTCAACAAACTACTCAAGATGAAGGCGGCAATGGCTCTTGAAAAGATATCCGAACAACAGGGAGAAGCTGGCGCAGGAATAGGCATGGGCATGGGGTTTATGATGCCCGCGATGTTCTCCGACCTTTTTAAAGAGAAGGGCGACAACGGTATACAGGAGGATTCGCAGGGTAATGAAGTCCCGAAATGCCCGGATTGTCAGCACTCTATATCAAAGGACGCTCGGTTCTGCCCGGCGTGCGGTCATCAGATACTCATATTTCAACAGTGTCATGAGTGCGGCAAGAACCTATCTCCAAGTGCAAAGTTCTGCTCCAAGTGCGGCGTGCCTGTACAGCAGAAAGCAGAGGAACGAAAGTGTTCGCACTGCGGTACAGATAACCTGAAGGGATCCGTATTCTGCAACCAGTGCGGTGAGCGGGTTTAACAATACGCTCAAGATAGAGCATCAGTGCCCCCAGTGTGGAGGGCCGGTGCTGTTGGAGGAGACCGATCATTTTCTATCATGCGGATATTGCCGGGTAAACCTCTATATTATTACCCGTGATTTTCACCGTTATTATCTTCCGCCTTCTACTCACCCGATTGAGGAGACTTTATTTGTGCCTTACTGGCGGTTCCGTGGCATGAACTTTTCAGTCATCCCGTTCAATGTCAACCCGAGGTTTCTGGATACGAGTTTTCTCGGATGGGAGCACAAGTACTTTCCCCCGACCATGGGACTGCGGACCCAGGCGATGAAGATGAGATTTGCTTCGTCAAAAATGGGTGCACGTTTTCTGGAACCGTTGTTCATGCTTCAAGACGCAATATCAATTACCGATGAAATGTCGAGGCAGTCAGGTAGCCAGAATAATAGCGGCACTATATACCACAATGCTTTTATCGGGGAATCAGTCAGTCTGATATACGCTCCTTTTTATTTGAAAAACGACTCTCTTTATGACGGAATTCTTGACAGGCCTGTATGCAAAATGACCGATCAGTTAGCACAACTGCTCTTTGAACGTGAAACAACGGACATACAGGAGATTAAGCTCATTTCCGCACTCTGCCCGGACTGCGGGGCTGACTTGACCGGAGCACGGTCGAGTATAGTACTGACCTGTTATAACTGTGACAGCGCCTGGCATCCGGTGAATGGCAAATTGGATAAAATTAAATTTCTTGCTGTTTCCGGTAATGAGGAGGAAACTATTCACCTGCCGTTCTGGAAGCTCAAGGTAGATGTCCATGGGCTGAAGCTCAGTTCATTTGCAGATCTTATTAGAACAGCAAATCTCCCAAGGGTAGTCCTGGCAGAACAAGAGGACGAAGAAATGTTTTTTTATTCACCGGCCTGTACAGTCCCGCCAAAGACATTTCTTAGGCTCTGTAGACAATTGACGATAATCCAGCCTGATGAACATTACAAAGAAGAGCTGCCGTCAACCCCGCTCTGCCCAGTATCACTTGATGATAAGGAAGCATTTGATTCAGTGATAGTAACTCTTTCAGATATAGCTGCAGCAAAAAGAAAAATATATCCGCTACTGTGTGACCTAAAGATTACACTCGCTGATTCTGTACTCGTATACTTTCCATTCAGAGACAGTGGAAGTGAGTTTATTCATACTAAATATAAATTTGGTATCCAGCGTAATGCGATAAGGAATTTATCTTAGCTTTATATTGCTAAATGCCAGTTCTATTTCTTGTCCGTATTGACATGAGAGTAATTTACCACTTAATTTACAAAGCAGGAAAATATGAATTATATTATTTAAGTTTAATCACGTTTAGAAGGGCAGGTATTAATTGGTACTGCGTATAGTCACATTACTCATTATATTAACCGAAATAATTCTCGGTACGAGTTCTCCTGTTTGGGCCACAGACAGGCCTTCTGTTAAAGCTGATTCTATTCTCGTCGAAAAATCGGCAAGGAAATTATCACTCTTTGTGAACGACAACCTCATCAAAATATACAAAATTACCCTCGGCAAAAATCCTACAGGACATAAGGTAGAACAAGGTGACCAGAAGACCCCGGAAGGAATTTACACTATTGATTTCCGGAATAAAGAGAGTAAGTTCCATTTATCGCTTCATATTTCATATCCGAATGAAATCGACCTATTTTTCGCAGAAAAGTTGGGGGTTTCACCAGGCGGGGATATAATGATCCACGGAGTAGGAAAAGAGTATGCCTGGATGGGTAAATATCATATTGTTCATAACTGGACTGACGGATGTATTGCAGTAACAAATGAGGAAATTGAAGAATTATGGGATCTAATCCCTGATGGGACAACGATAAAGATTGTACCGTAATAAATTTGCCGGAAAAACCCTTAAGGAAATAAGTTAAAATACGATATCAGAGTAATTAGCCTTATAATCATGATTAGAAGGATAATATTAAAGTGAAAAGAAAACTTGGATCATATATACTCGCCGCGTTCATCATGGTACTCCTGGGTATAATTTCAATTGGGGGGCTCTCCATTCTCATGGTGAAAGACATCATTCATAATGTTCATTATATAAAAGAAGAAAGCAAGCATGTAGACCAACCTGAAAGCCTGCATGATAAATCATACGACCTCTTGCTTTCCATCCATCATTTTATTGTTAAACCAGACAAAGAATATGCTGACAGAGCGCTCAAGGTATTTGATGAAATAGAGAAAAGCCTGGGTAGCCATGCGGATGCGCATGGAGCGGAGCATGGTGATGACCATCACGGAATCAGCCACGAAAACCTTACGCCTGATGAGTTGAAAAATAACCTCGAATCTATCAAAGAAATGATAGTTCTAATTAAAGAGTATTCTGAGACAGGATCATTTAACAGCGATAAGATTTTGGATCTTGAAAGCTACAGGAACAACATTGAAGAGTTTATTAAAACTACGAACCGCTATCATTTCACCGGCATCGGGCAGAAAGTGGATGACTCATATAAGAAAATGTCAGTTATCCTTTATCTCTATTTTGCTTTTTTTCTAATTGGGTCACTCGTTGCGTATATAGGATACAAACTTCTTAAAAACAAGACCGTCTTGCCTATAAAGCAGCTGGCCGCAGCAACGGAAAAGGTCGCAGCCGGAGATCTCACAATCAGTGTATCAACGAATTCAATGACCGAGATAGGCTCTCTCTATAACTCCTTCAACACAATGACGAAGAAACTGCACAGCAATGAAATGAGGCTGGAGAGTTTCAACCGCAGGCTCGAAAATAAAGTAGTAGAGAGAACCGAAGAGTTACAAAAGGCCAATGACGAATTGCATAAAACCCAGGCTACGCTCGTGAGAACTGAAAAAGGTGCCGCGATTGGACAAATCGCAGCCGGTGTTACACATGAAATAAAGAACCCGTTGAACTCACTTTCCATAAATACCCAAATGCTTATGAGAGATCTCTCTGCTAAATTCGGCACTGATTCATCAGAATATGAATCAGCATCTCATATTAGATTTGAGGTAAATAGAATAAACAACATTCTTGAGGAATTCGTTAAGTACGCCAAATTCCCTGAACCCCAATTTTTTGATAATGACATGAACATTGTCGCTCAGGAGGTCATAGGTTTAATTGCTGAAAGTTCTAAAGCTGCTGGGGTATCAATCAATTCTTCTCTGCAGCCTGGCATCCCGTCATTCAAGTTTGATGCGCGGCAAATTAAAGAGGTGCTGATTAATCTTTTTCAGAATGCAGTTAGTTCAATGAAAGACGGAGGTGCGCTGGGGATATCTACCTCAATGGTAGATAATGGCATTGCCATTAAAGTCAAAGACACTGGTGCCGGCATATCCGATAAAAATATTGAAAACATTTTCACTCCCTTTTTCAGCACAAAGGAGGGTGGGATGGGGCTAGGCCTTCCTATCTGTCTGAGAATAGTTGAAAGCCACGGGGGAACAATGAAATGCACCAGTAATGTTGGAGAGGGTACAGTCTTTGAGATAGTAATTCCGGTAGATCCTGCTTAGTCCTGAACAAGAAAATAAAAAACCCGTCTTGTCGTGTAGTCTAAACTTTAGTTCCAATGATTGCAGGTTGGGAATCTTGTAAAGAAAGATCAGGCATTGTCCCATTGGACGCTCAACACTTTCCTTGAACTGACTCCCTTAAAATATAATGGTCGGAACAAGTTTAAAATCCTATCACTTACAAGACAGGTATTTTTCTATTTACCAAATAAGGCAGCATCTATAAAAGATGCTATGTAATATATTAAACACTGCTTGGCTTAATTAATCCAATAAATAATATTAACACCTGTATTACATCCATCCAATAGCTGTGTTATCAGGGAGCAGATAATTTCGTTGATCATTTTGCGATGAATATTTATCTCAAACTTTTATATAATGTCTGCATTATAGTTGTACTAATTTAATAGGAGATGAGCTATGACCGAGACTGATAACATCGATGAGCCCAATGTTGAAATTAGCAGTAATAAAAAGAGGATATACTTCGTACGAAATCTCTTTCTTCCGGAAAATGCTACAGACGTATACAAGAGCATATTTGACAGATACTGGAACGAAGTGAAGCTGCACTTTGAAGAGACTGAAGCTGCTGGGAAGATAAAAAAAGTTTTCTGTGAAAGCATCTACATGACCGGCGAAGATGCCATGAAGGTATTGAGCTCCATGAACGTGCATCTAGAAGCTCTTGTGAAAAATAAAATAGAGAATGGTGCAGAATTAATACCCTTGGAGGACAAGGACATATTCGGGGCATATGTAGACTGGAACAACTGTCTTATGATTGTACGTACTGAAAACGTTTATGGTTTAGTCCACCATCATTTAAAGGAGTCGGTAAAGGACCGGTTCGAGTTCATAAAGGCAATTCTTAGAGAAAATATTAACGACGGAGAATCTGGGCTGTTAATTATGCGCGACGGAGACCAGAAACTACTCGATCTTCCTGATGATATTGAACTCTCTATAGTTACCCCCCCTGCATATGATGATTTAATACAGTTCATCCGCGATGCCCACAGTGGGAAAGAGTTCTGGCGCAAAGATTAGTAGCTAGGTATATACGAATATCAGTAAATTTACACACATATAAGAGGATCAGAGGAATATAATGGAGCCACTATCAGAGGAGCTAGTTGAAGAAACCTGGATGGAAGTAGCAGGTTTTTCGATAGATGAGGGCAGTCAGGAGATGATAAAGCTCAGCAGAAGGCAGCCACAACTTATGGCATTTTCTGTTGAGTTAACATCAAAGCTCAAAGGCGAAGTGAAGGAGCTCGCAATCTATCTTTTTTTTGTTGTTTACAGGATGTTTGAAAAAGGTTATGGCGATAGGATTAATGATATCTCGTCCGACGAAATCATCGATTGCTACGTGGCAAACAAAATGTTGATGAAGAGTTTGGAATCAGCGCACGATAAATTCTACGAAAGAGTAGCTC
>PJEL010000460.1_pt1 | contig 47494 bp, 50 predicted proteins | sample 1853271 | NCBI WGS metagenome assembly PJEL01 (sample SAMN08108733, study PRJNA415343) | Invertebrate metagenome, whole genome shotgun sequencing project. | host: Globobulimina | place: Sweden: Gullmar Fjord | collected 2015-08
GGCTATGTTTATACAGTGCAAAGTATATATTCTATTATGCATAAATGGAGTATACTATTGTGCTTTTCTATTATATTGTTTTTAGGAGTTGTAATTGCTCAAGAAAGTATGACTGTTGAGACAGATATATTTGTTCCAGAAGAGATTGTTAGAATAGAGGTTCCTGATTATATTTATGTTGGAAATATAACTTGGGGATTTGAGGATGAGACTGAAAGGGTTAAGATTTATGTAAATAATACTGGGACTGTTGATGTTAAGATTACTCCGGAGTTAGCTAATCCTAACGAGGAGGTGTTTAGCTATCTGCACTTTGCTAAGTTAATTGGGGATGGGTTTAGTATAATTGGGAATTGGAGTTTGAATATTTCTGCCCCTTCAGATATTGGCGGTTATGAGGATGAATATTTTTACATGAAGCTTGATTTAAGTAATTATGAAGGTGATTTTGATTCAGACTTTAACCATCAGGCACAGATTGATTTTATTGCTGTTGAGCAGTAGTTTGTTTATTTGTTTTGGAATGGTTTCTGGGTTTGAGTTAGGTTTGTCCCCTCCGAGTTTTAATATTTCTTTTAACCAAGGAGATGAATATTGTGATAGTTTTAAGGTTTTTAGTGATAGGAAAACTAAAGTTTATATTGAAGATTTATGGAGTGATAAGAATACTAGAGATTTGAAAGATTATGTTTATTCTTCAGAACATTTTGAAATTAATTTTGAGTATGAGAATAGTTTGATTGTGGATAATAGGGCTAATGGAGAGTATTGTATTTTAGCTGATAATTATGGAGAATATAATGGTTTATTGTTGGTTAAAGATGAATCCTTAAAGGCAGGTGTTGGAATGTGGATTAATCTTGAAGTTCTTGGGGGTAAGAAAGGAATTACTGGTTTTACAGTTAGGGATGTTGAAGGAGTAGGATTTATTGGATTATTGGTTTTTCAAGGGATTTTATTTTTGATTTTGATTAGTTTGTTTATTTTATTAGTTAGAAGGAAAAGACTTAGTAACTAACTAACTAAGTAATTAACTAAGAAAGGTTTATATATTACATTTGTTAAGTTTTTTACAATGCTGGGGAGAAAGAGGTAGATGAAAAAGTATTTGCTTTTAATAGAAGATGAGAAATTGTGGGAAAAGTTTAAAGGTTTTATTAAAAAAGATATTAATAGTGAGATTATTGAATTGATAAAAGATAGGACGAGAAAAGGAGGTAAAAAGAATGGATAATTTTGGAGAGAGTATGAGAAAGATTGAGATTGATAGAGGGGGCCAGATTTCTATTTTTGTGATTGTTGCTATTGTTCTTGTTGCAGGTGTTTTGATTTTTCTAGCTGTTAGGGGAAATTTATTTACAGGTGATATTCCTGCTGAGTTTTTGCCTGTTTATAATTTGTATTCTGAATGTATTAAAGAAGATACCTCTTTGGGTGCTGGTTTGCTTGGATTACAAGGAGGTCGAATAGATATTGGAGATTACGAGCCAGGGAGTTACTTCTCACCATTTTCAAGCCACTTGGATTTCTTTGGAAGTCAAATAGGTTACTGGTATTACTTGTCTGGGAATGGAATTATTAGAGAAAATGCTCCTTCTAGGGGTGAAATGGAAAGTGAATTAGAGGAATTTATAGTTGATAGTTTGAACGAGTGTGATTTTCAAGAATATTATGAGCAAGGATTTTATATTGATATAGGGAATCCAAAAGTTGATGTTAGTATTGAAGATGAAAACATAAACGTGGTTGTTAGTTCTAACTTGGTTGTTAGTAAGGAGGGAGATAGTGCTAGAAAGACAAAGCATGAAGTTGAAGTTGGAAGTAATTTAGGTAAGAATTATGAAACTGCTAAGAATATTTATGATAAGGAAAGTAAGGAGGCGTTTTTAGAAGGATATGCGATTGATGTTATGAGGTTATATGCTCCTGTTGATGGTGTTGAAGTTTCTTGCTCTCCTGAAATTTGGAAGACTAGGGAAGTTGTTGACGACTTGAAGAAAGGATTGAAAGATAATTTTGCATCTATTAAATTTAAGGGGAATTATTACGAATTAGATGAAGAGGATGATGATTATTTCGTAGTTGATGAAAGTGTTGACATGCCTGTTAGGATTATGTTTGTTGAGAACTGGCCTAGCAAGATTGAAATTTCAGGAGATGGTGTTGATCAAGAATTAATTGTTGCAGAACCGGTTGGTAATCAAGAAGGTCTTGGAGTCATGGGCTTTTGTTATGTTCCTTATCATTATGTTTATGATGTGGCATTTCCTGTTTTAATTCAAGTAGGTGATGGATTGGAAGTATTCCAGTTTCCAATAACAGTTATAATTGATAATAATGTGGCTAGAGTTGCTGAGCTAACTAGTGTTGATTATGGGGAAAGTGAATTTGGTGTTTGTGACGTTAAGGCTGGGAATGTTGAAGTTTATACTTATGATACTAATTTGAATCCTGTTGAAGCAAGTGTTAGTTTTAAGTGTCTTGATCAAGTGTGTAGCTTAGGTGAAACAAAGCTAGGGGGAGATTTAGCTAGTTTCCAAGGAGAAATACCGCAATGTGTAAATGGTTATTTGATTGCTAGAGCAGAGGGTTTTGCAGATGGGAAGATGATATTTTCTTCTAATTCAGAAACTGTTGCAGATATTATTTTAGAGAGAGAATATGAAACAATTGTTGATGTTAGGGTTGATGGATTGAATTTGAAGGATGGAGAGAGTGCTGTTATTTACTTTATCTCTGATGATGGAACAAAAACAGCTTATTTGCCTGGTAATAATAAAGTTAGTTTAGTTGAAGGAGGATATGATGTTGAAGTTTATGTTTACTCTGCTTCTGGAATTTTAATCCCAGAGTCTAAGAAGACGCAATGTGTTAAAGTTTCTAGGGGTGGGTTATTTGGATTTTTCGGAGGCACTAAAGAAGATTGTTTTGATATTGAATTGCCAGAAACAAATGTTGAAAGTGCTTTAGCTGGCGGTGGAAAGGCAAGCACTTATATTTTGGAGAGTGAATTGCAATCTGGACTGATTTCATTACAGGTTGATTCATTACAGAAGCCTGGAACATTAGCAGAGTTGCAAATGAATTATGAAATTTTTGAAACATTGGGGGTAAATATATTTTTCGAATGAAATTTAAAATAATCTTGTTTGTTGGAATTTTGGTTTTGTTAGTTGCAGGAGTAAATGCAGATGCCAGTTATGTTAATCGGGGAGGTAGTTATTCTGATTTTAGAACTTATTATGGTAATGATAGATTAGAGAGTTATTGGCCTATTTTAGGAGATGGAGAGAGTTGTGAGGCAAGACAAGATATGATGTTGCAGGTTTCTCCTTTAGGATGTGAGCCTGCAGTTGTTAGAAGTGATTTATTAGCAGAGCAGAATGTTCCTGTATTTTGTCAGATTGATGCTCTAAAAATCAATCCATTAATTGATGTTACTAGAATAAAGAATGTTAAATTTAGAGGAGATTACCCTGTTGAGGTTGCTGGAATTGGTTTTCATCCTGCTCAAGCTGCACTAAAGACGCAAGATAAATTATTAGGAAGTCCTTTAATAAATAATATTGGTTATGTGGTTGTTGTTTTGAAGAAGAACGAGAAAGAAGCAGAGTTGCCTGAGTTAATTAAAGTTGATTTAGATGCACAAATTTTGTATGATTCTGGAAATGCATTTGGTGTTGGTAAAAGTGAAATGTTTTTAGAACCAATGAGTGATGGTGAATGGGATGTTAAGGGAAATAGACAAACAATTTGGAAAGGTAGATATTTTATTAGATTAGATGACGCAGAGCCAGATAGAGCAGGGATTTCAATTTATGATGGAGATAAAAGGATTGCCTCAAGTGTAATTAAAGAAGGAGATAAGTCTAAAGATATTTATTTGCCTGGTGCATATTGTAGTGCTGGCTTGAATATTAAATATAATGGATTTATTGCTGCTCAAGAAAAAGTAAAGTTAAAGGTTGATGACGATGTTATAGAAGTTTATACTGGGAGTAAGTTTTTGAATGGAAAGTGTAGAGTGCAAGATATTGATGTTAATGGTTTTGATAATTCTGGAAAGGTTGATTTTAGATGTGGGAGAGAAAGAGTTACATTAGAATTATCTTCTAAGTTTGGTAAGACAAAACCTGGTTTGTTAGGGTTTGATCCTGTAATTCCAGATTATGTTGATTTAGAGGTTAAGAAGCTAGAGGACGGTAAATTGGATAATGCATTAAATTTTCTTGGATTTTCTGTTGAGATTTGTGAAGTTGAATTAAGTAATGAGGAAGTTGGAGAAAATGAAGGAACTTATTCAATAATTCGGCCTGGTGGTTATGCTTTTAATGGGATTAGTTTTGGGGTTGGTATTGCGGACGAGATTGGAAGTGATGTAATTAAAAATGCTTTGTGGTATTTGGGGTATGAAGAAGAATCTAAAAAGTTTGATACTAAGAACAAGACCCAAAATATTGAAATTGATTGGAGATTGAAACAGAGAAATGAAACAGATGATCTTGAAGATAAAGAAGATGAATCTAATGGAAATAAATGGTTGTCTAATTTAAAGAAAGAATTAATGTCTAGATGTGAGGGAAAGATGACTGTTTTAGAAAAGGATTATGGGGGAGAATTGGATGATGTGTTTAATAAGTCTATAGGAGGCTACGAAGAAGTTATAAATGATTTTCCAAATGAGAAGTTGTCTGATGTTGAAGGTTTTCAGTATTATGGAGAAAAAGCATTAATGGGTGGAATTGATTTATCTGGTACATTAGATAAAACTGCTACAGAAATTAGATTGAGAGGAGATTTCTTTGATAATTATCCTAATTCTGATTTTAGCGAGGGCAATTTAGAGGAAATGGAGAGATTGGTTAATTATAATGTTGAAAATGCTAAAGCTATTATTAATGTTGATAATTCTTTCCATAATGTTAAGATTTTAAGTTTTGATAGTCCTTCTGAAGAACAGGCAAAGGCCAATTTTCTTTTTGCAGGTGAGAAATTTAGCGCAGGTTCTGGAGAATCTTATTTGTTTAATACAGAGGATGGAGAGATTAGTTTAGATATTAAAAGTTTAAGGGTTGGAAGTGTTCGTGTTAGAGGTATTTGTTCTGATCTTTGGGGAGATGTTAAAGAGTCAGCAGGTATTGCTAAATCTTTGTTTGGCACTGATAGACCTGAGCAAAGAAAAGCAATTTGGGAATCATATCAACTAGCTGGTAGCAGATTATCTCAGATTCCAATTAGAACTGTTAGATTAGATGAGACAATTGAAATTTGTGGGGAAACCTTGGAATTATTAGATACAAATATTGAGAAAGTGGCTAGAATACAGGTTTTGCCAAAGGCGTTTAATACGGAATTAATTACTAACTTTACTGTTGGTGTTGGCATTGAGAAGAGAAATATTGATTTGTCTCCTGAGAAAGCTAGAGAAAAAATTGATAATTTGAATAAGACGATTGAGAAATGGGAAAGCATTTCAGATAATCTTGGGAATTTTGTTAAGGGGATGAAGGGTGCTTGTTTTGCAACTTCTGCTGTTTTAACTGCTAAGAATTTCCTTACAGGAATTGATGGAGAAAGTCTTGCAAGGCAGAAAGTTATGCGGGGCGAGGGCGGATGGAATGAAAAATGTGCTGGTATGACTGGGGAAGGAAAAACGTATTCTACTCAGAGAGAATGTTATTTGAATGATGAAAATGCAGTTGCTATTGAAAGAGAAGTTGATGAATATAAAAATGCAATTAAAAAAGTAAATGAAAATATTGGAACTGCTGAAGAAGGATATACTAATTCTAAAATATTTGGTAAGAGTGTTAATAGGGATGCGGCTGCTAAAAAGTATGCTGAGAATTTATTGAAGAAATATTCTGGAAAGACAATAAATGGAAAGCCAATTCAAGAGGTAATTGTTGCAGATGGATATGATAAGGGATATTATAATTATGATCAGTTAAGAGAAATAGAATTGAATTTGATATTACAGGATTCTAAGAATTCAGGTGTTGGTACAAGGGCAGGGAATTCATTGAATGAGATTGGAGGAAGTATTTCTGAGAATATTAATTTGTATGCTGAAATTGATAAGCTTGCTGATTTAGATATCCCAAGAGCTTATAGGGTTGATTCTGAAGAAAGAAAGAATATTATTACAGATGTTGATAGGAAAGGAGGTAGCGAGGTTAGCAATAAAGTATTTGGTAGTAATGAGGAGGTTAGTCATGTTTCAACTGTTGTTGTTCCTGAGAAAGAAGGATTTGTAGGAGGAACTTATTTATTAGGATTAAAAGAAGAAGCAGGGAATAATTATGTTGTTAGTGATTTTGTAAAGATTAATCCTGATACTGGAGAGGCAGAAACATTTTACCCTACACGTATTACTGAATTTACAAAAACTTATAATATTGGTTTGATAAAAGCTGTTGATTCTAATAGTTATAGGAATAAATATGAAAATCCAAAGGTGAGTTATTTTGAGACAGAACCTTACAAAGGATTGCCTGCGATTGTTCCATTTGATAGACAAAATGGATGGTATGTTGCAACAAAACAGACCTTGCCTGCTTTTGGGGCCAGAGGGCCGTTTGATTCATCCGGAAGAGTTGCTGTATTCTGGCTTTGTAATGTTGGAGAAAATGGGAGAGAACAATTTAATGGAGGATTAGGAGATGATATTTGTCAGAGAATTGATTTAGATACTGGTCAGACTCTTGGTGCGTTTCCTGGATTGAGTGAAGCAGAAGCTAGAAAGAAAGTTGATCAAGGAATTAGAGCTTTGCAGGATGCAAGTAATCAATATGGGAAAAAAGTTGGAAGTACTATTAAAGTTTTAGGTGAGGCTTTTGAAATTGGTGGAGCTGCTGCTAATTTAGCTGGAACAGAATGTGAAGATTTTATGAGTTCTAAAGATTGTAATATTTTGTTTAATGTTTGTGATCCTGTTATTTGTCCTAGATCTAGATGTGATTTAGGTGGTAAGTATCCTGTTGCAGATGTTGTTCAGACAGGTATTGTTGGATCTGCATTATTATGTTTGCCAAATGTTCAAGAAGGAATTGCTATTCCTGTTTGTCTTACAGGAATTCATGCAGGTGTTGATAGTTATTTGTCTATTTTGAAATCACATCAGCAATGTTTAGAAGAAAATTTAGAAACAGGAAGATTAGTTGGAATTTGTGATCAGATAACTAGTGTTTATGCTTGTGAATTCTTCTGGAGACAAGCCGCACCTATTGCAAATATATTACTTCCTAAGGTTGTTGAAGGTTTTACAGGGCAAGGTGCAAGAGGAGGAGGAGAATATATGAGTGTTGCAAGTGCTTATGAAAATGCACAGGATTCTGTGAAGTACTTTACTAATTATTATGGAGTCAATGCATTAGAGGCATTTAAAGTTAGGAATGTTGAGCAAGCTGGCGGGACATTTTGTAAGGCTTTTGTTTCTGCTAAAGCACCTACTGCATTAGATATTTTAACAGAACCTGATTCACCACCTCAATTTAGTGCGTGGTTTAGTTCTATTCCATTTACAGATGCTACTGTGCCACCAACTGCGCAGTATAAGGTATTTTACCATATATTTGCAGGTAATGATGCTGGTGTTTCTTATAAGGTTTATTTGAAAGACCCTCCTGAAAGTTCTTCTTATTATAGTTCAAACACAATTCCTGTTGCAACAGGATTTATTCCAGGAGGAGAGTTTGCTACAGACACTATTGATTTTACTTCACCATCAGGATATAAGCAGTTGTGTGTTGTAGTTAATGGGCAGGAAGAATGTGGATTTAAGCAAGTATCAACTAGTTTTGCTGTTAATTATTTAAGAGATTCTTTTGTCCAGGGTGAATTGGAAAGGAAGAATGTTGAATCTGAGAAGGAATGTATTTCTGGAGGAACTAATTTGGGGGCATTAATGAATCCTAATTTGCAGGAAATGGGTGAGGAAGCAATTAATCCTGAGATTTATAATAGGGGTGTTAGCAGGATTTGTTCAACAGGTAATCCTGGAGTTGGAACTAATCCAACTAGGTGGGTTGATGTTGGTAATTGTGGAGATTTAAAAGTTAGATGTTGGCTTGATAAAGAAAGTGTGGATAATGCAATTAGTGCTGAGAATGTTGGAATAAATGGAGAGACTATGCAAGTGTTAAATGAATTGCAGAAAGATCAGTTTGTTAGAGATGGATTTTTGGGAAGGACTCAGGCGATTTCAAAGATAAAAGACATTAGGAGTGAGATGAATAGTATTAAGGATGGTGAAATGACTAATGAACAAGTTGTTAAGTTGTTGACTGATTTAGAGGTTGTTACAGAAGATTTGTTGTTTAATGATAATAAGGCGGATGCTTTGTTGTTGAAAGGACAGATTTATGATAGATATGCTAGGAGTTTGCATAAGGATTTTGTTGAGGTTACGGAAGGTGAAGAGGAAGTTCCTAGCGAAGGTTCTGGGGACGTTTTTGATGGAGAATTAGGATTTAAAGATGATGGTGATGGTGATGGTGATGGTGAGGGCATTAGTAGTTACTCTTCTGAAAGTTCTCCTAATGCTTTTGGAAATGATAAAGAATTTATTAATTATAATGGTGAAAACACAGGGCTTTATGTTGAAGGAGAAAATGTTTATTATGAAAGAACATATTTGTTTGATGAATTTGGAGACGGGAATCCTGAATTACGAACAGAGATAATTTGGGTTGCTAAAGTTACTGAAGGGGAAATTGTTCTTTTGGAGGATATTTTAGAAGATGAGAGGGTTGCCGATATAGAAATTCATTTAGAGAATTTAGAAGGGGAGAGTTATAATGCCATTGTTGAGAATAAAAAATCAATTCTAGAATTTGTTGGCGATTATAGTTTTGAGAAGTTTGAAGATACTAGTGATGGAGGTTATTATGTTTGGACTAAATTATTGTACAATGGAGAAGATTCAGGAATTCTTATTGATGATTTGCTTGGAAAAGGTATTGAAGCATTGAATAATGAGGGAGAATATGAAAAAGTTGGAGAATTTGTTGAATTGGATAAATCTCCTAATGAGAGCCCCCAGTTATCTCCTAATGAGAACACTAAGTTATATAGGGTTGAAATATTTAGTTTTATTGATTTTAGTAGATTTTCTGATGATGTTGTATCGCACCTTAATGCAATTGATAGAAGAATTATTTCTAGGGTAATAGAAGGAGAAACCCCACAAGACAATGATTATTATGGTTTTTACTTTTATACAGAAGAAGAAATTGTAGAAGGGGGGGAGAAAGTTGAGGAAGATGAATTTATTGAAGAAGAGTTTTATGGTTTAGAGATAGATGGGAAATTTTATTTCACTAAATTTGTTAATGACAAAGAATACATTTTCTTTGGTGATGCAGAATCTGATGTGAGTACTAATCTTTATATTGATTCTAAGATTGGTAGAGACTCTGTAGTTATTTACTTAGAATCTAATGGTGTTAGTAAAAGAGTTGGCAGTGTTGAAGATCTTACTATTCGTGGTATGGACAAGGGAGATATTTATATTTTTTCAAGTGTTTTAGAAGAATTGGATGGAGATATTAAAAAGCATTTAGAAAATCTAAATGGGAAATCCTATTTGAATTTACTTGGAGATAGGTATGATTTTTCAAGTTACAATATGAAAATTAATGGAGCTAAGAAAATAATCTATCATAATTTTGGTGAGACTAAACTGTATATTTTGGGATTAAAAGTTATTGCTTATAAATGGATAAATGAAGATGCTGGAACTTTTGAAGATAATAAAATTGATTTGGTTTCTTTAATTTCTTGTAAGGGGAAAGATGTTGAAGAGAGACATTGTAGAATATTAGATGAAGCGATTGTTTTAGGAAATGATGTCTTAATTATAAAAGATGAATTTAGGAATCGTGGTCTTAAGAGGCCTTCTAGTAGTAGTTTTGATATTCAAGAAGATGAAGAAGAGTCAGAGCCACCTGAAGAAAAAATAACTGTTTCTTTAGAAAGGAGTTATGATAAAACAGATTCCAAGTTTAATTATCTTTTATTTGATGGTGAGAAATCAATCTTTTATTTAGATAATCATTTGTTTAAAGATAATAGTGGTGTTACTATTGGGGCAGTTTATAATATGAGGACTATGAATCAACAGTATGTTTATGAATCTTTAAGAATTACAGATACTTTAGGGAAATGGCATGATAAATATGATTCTGATTTAGGTCCAGAGATTGTGGAAGAGTATTATAATTTATTAAGAGAAAATAAGGTGATTCAGTGTAATAGTTTTATAACATTAAATGATTATAACATGCTTCCTAGTTCTTCTAAGAGTAGGGATGGTAAGGCTTTTGGTGATCTTTGTTTTGGTTTTGGTTGAAAACTAATAAGAAATAATAATTTGGTTTTGGTTTTTTTATTTTCCTACTACTTCTTCAGCTAGTTTTATTGGTGTTAATCCGTATTCTAAAGATTCAGTGGTTCCTGCGTCTCTTGATTGTATTTCTGTATTAACTGATCTGTTATTATAATCTTTTGAGGATACTCTCATTGGTCTTGCTATTAATCCTTCTGGATTTTCTAATGTTAAGTTTCCATTAGATAGTTCTGTTCTAATGTTTGTTCCATCTACGGGGATTAAATAAAAGTTTGACATTGAGCCATCACTTACTATTGAAGATGTTTCAACTCTTGGGAAAAAGTATTCTGTAGAGTTTCCTTTTTCTCCTATTTCAAGTGTTATGAATGTGTATCTGACATCTTCATGAGTTAAATCAATTGTTCCTAATGTTACACCATCTGTTAAGAAATCTGTTACTTTTGCTTTCATGGCATTGTTTCCTCTAGGTGAAATTGGTGCCCTTATTGCGGGATTTCCTTCATTATTTCTTACTATTGTTGGAATCATATATATGTCTGATTCTAATGTTTGTTTACCTGTTGCATTGTTTCTTAGTAATGATGTGTCATCCCATCTTTGGAACATAAACCCGTATTCGTCTTTTTCTGGGGTTATGTTTGGTTTAGCAGCAGTCATATCTCCATAAATTACTTGAAAATAAGCTGAAAATGGAGCATGTTCGCTAGAAACGTTTTGAACTTTTGCTTCAATATTATCTGGAATTATGTAAGCAATAGTTGGTTTTTTATCAGTGGGTGTTGTATTAATTCTTTGTGTTTGTACTGTGCTTGCTCTTTGGGGTGTGCTAACTCTTTCTTGAGTTTGGCTTGTTGGTGTTACAGCACATCCTGTTAATGCTACTGCTGTACTAAGTCCTAAAATTGTTTGTAATGCTTTTTTCATGTTATTTTTTAAGATAATGGGTATTTAAATGTTTTTATTTGTACTAATTCTTGCGTAGTAACTTTAAGAGTTTAATCTAGAATGCGGGGACAAGGATTCGAACCTTGGTAAGCACTAAGCTAACGGGTCCTAAGCCCGCCCCATTTGACCACTCTGGCATCCCCGCATATACAACTTTCTTTAGAAAAGAAAGTTCTATGAGTCAAAGAAACTAAAATAGGATTGGTTTTAAAGTTAATGATTTAGAATAATTAAGCTTTCTTCTTTTTGGCAAGAGATTCTTTTTGTTTAAGCTTGTCTTCTATACCTAGTCTGTCTATTAGCTCTTTATAACGATTTCTGATTGTTACTTCTGTGATTCCTGCAACGTCTGCGACTTCTCTTTGAGTTTTCTTTTCATCGTTCATTAAAGCTGATACGTATAATGCTGCTGCTGCAATTCCTGCTGGTCCACGGCCAGAGGTTAATTCAGAGACATCTGCTTTTTTTAATACTCTAAGAGCTTCATTTTGTGTTTTTGGTGATAAATGAAGAATTGAGGAAAATCTTGAGATGTAATCTTTTGGCGAAGATGGTTTTACCTTAATTCCTAGTTTTCTTATTATGAATCTATATGTTCTACCTATTTCTTTTCTTGGGACATCTGATGCAGAAGCTATTTCATCTAACGTTCTTGGGATGTTATAAGAACGGCATGCTGCGTAGATGCAAGCAGCTATTACAGATTCCATTGAACGTCCTCTGACTAAGCCACGTTGAAGAACAAAGTTGTATACTCTTGCAGATTCATCTCTAACTACTGAAGGTAAGCTTAAGAATGAGGATACTCTTCTAAGTTCTGCCATTGCTAAACGAAGATTTCTTTCAATAGATGTAGAAACACGCTCTTGCCATTTTTTAAGTCTTAAGAACTTTCTTGTTTGGCCTGATTCTAGTCTGTAAATATCTGAAATTTCGCCAACATTTGTTGTAAGCCCTTTGTCATATTTTTGCATTGACATCGGTGCTCCGCCACGGCCTTTTTTTTCTGATTTGTCAAATTGACCTCCTGCTTCTTGACCAGTGTCAACCATTTTTTCTTCAATTAATAATCCGCAGTCATTACAAATTATTTCACCCTTTTGATCATCGTGTGTTAAATCGATACTGTTACATTCTGGACATCTTTTGACATGACTCATTTATAAAAACCCCACAAGCGCAAGGTTTAAAAAGAGATTGAGTATTTAAAGTTTTCGGTTTTCTTTATTCCTTTAGAAGGATGGCGTTAACGCAACCTTCTTGACTTGGTCTATTGCTAACTTTTGCTTTTCCTAAATCTGTTTCAATTATTACACCCTTCATTAATCTATTTTGTCTAGCTAAAAATCTATTTTGAGGTGTTTCCAAAACATTTTTTATTTTTGTTTTCTGTGTTTTTCCATCCACAGAGATGTTTGCTATATCTGTCTTTAAAATAATTGTTTTTTTGTCTCCTCCTCGCTTTCTCATTTTTTTAGTTTTTAGATCTCCGACTGAAGGTTTATTTCCTTGTCTTTGTTTTTCGTGGAATTTCTTTTTTCTATTTGAGTGGTATTTTCCACCTGAAACTTTTCTACCTTTGTTCATTCTTATTGATGGCGAAAAGTGGTTTTTATATGTTTTGGTTTAAGGAAAATTTGCAAAACTTCTAAAGTTTTCTAAGAGAAACTTTGAAGGGCTGAAATTCTGCTTTTTAGAGGTTGCAGATTTCAAGATACTATTTATTCAAAGTTCCCTTAAGAAAAGTTTATATACTGTAATATTTAGGAGCATTCATGGTTAACGGAATTGAAAGACCTTTGGATTTATTGAATGCCTCTAAGGGAAAAGAAGTTATAGTGCAGCTTAAGAATGATAGACAATTTGTAGGAACTCTTATGGCTTTTGATATTCATATAAATGTAGTATTAGATAATACAAAGGAAATGAGAGATGGTGAGGTTAAGAAGAGTCTTGGATTAACATTTTTGAGAGGAGATACGATTATCTTTATTTCTCCTGCTAGTACTAGTTTAAGTGGTTAAATAGAGATTTTATCTAAGTCGTTTGGCATTAAAACATGTTTGAATGTTGCTTTAGCTTCTTTTTCAATTTGATCTAAGAATGCTTCGTATCTTCTTGAAATGTGGATTAAAGCCAACTTAGAGGATTTTGATTTTTTAGCAATTGTGGCTGCTTGTTTTGCTGTAAGATGTTTGTATAGGTTTGCTCTTTTGGAATCTTTATCTAAGAATGAAGCTTCTGAAATTAAAAGATCTGAGTTTTTTGCAAGTGTAATCGTTTTTTTATTAAATGATGTGTCTAAGATTATTGTAATTTTTTTGCCTGGTTCGGAGTAAGATACTGATGATGCCTTGATTGTTTTTCCATTGTGTTTGATGTTTTTACCTGGTTGTAATTTCCCCAATAATGGTGAGTTTGGGAGTTTTAGTTTTTTGAGTTTTTTCTTATCTAGACGGATTTTTTCTTTTATATTTATTGAATAGGCATTTGTTGGTATGTTATGAGACATTGCAGATGCTTCTAGGAAAAATTCTTTTTCATCTAGGAATTTTCCAGAGATTTCGTGTATTTTTAAGTCTATTTTGAATTTCCCATATATTTTTTCTAGGCAATCTATTTTTGATTTTGTTCCTTTTGGTCCGTAGATATGAAGTGTTTTAGAATATTCAGACATGGCCATTGTTTCTAGTAATCCTGTTAATCCAAGAGTGTGGTCTGCATGCCAGTGTGTTATTAGAATTCTAGTAAGTTTACAGAAATTTATTTTTGCTTTTTTGAATTGTCTTTGAGTTCCTTCTCCGCAATCAATTAAGATATTTTCATTTTGGAAGGAGATTAAAATTGCAGGATGGCTTCTCTTTGCTGTTGGAACTGCTGTTGATGTTCCAAGGAATATTGTTTCTATTTCCATATTAAAAATAGGAGAATTTTGTTTAAATAGCTTGTTAATGCCAAGGATTTTGAGAAACCCACGACTTTTAAGTCGTAGATAAATCCTTGGACATCCCAAAAACAAGTGCTCATAAACTAAGGTATTGTGCACATTGTTTTTTTAATGTTAAGAAAGTTTATAATAAATAGATTCTACTAGTTATTATGGTAGAAAAAGGTGCGTTCCTTGGATTTTTAGTCTTGGTTGTTTTATTTTCTGCAGTAGGAACTTTTTTTCTTAATGGATTTGGATTTATTACAGGACTTGCTGTTTCTAACGATGTTTCGTTAGTTATTTCTGTTTCTGTTATTGTTTTACTTGCATTTGTTATTGTTTTGTTTGCTGTTAGATTTATACATAATCATTATTTGAGAACAAATCAAGGAAGGGATAAGAGATTTATTAATTTGGAATTGGATTGATTTGGATAGGTTTAAATATTCTTTTTTTGGTTTTTACATATATGATTGGCTCTGTAGCTCAGTCTGGATAGAGCGACTGCCTTCTAAGCAGTAGGTCGCAGGTTCGAATCCTGTCAGAGCCACTTCCTTTTTTGAAAGGCAAAGATGCGCGAGTAGCCAAGTGGTAAGGCACGGGATTGCAGATCCTGGATGCGGGGGTTCGAATCCCTCCTCGCGCTTGTCGGGATTCGAACGTTCTGCAAAGCATAGCTTCTTGAAACTTCAACTCTTACGAGATTGAAGTAATCCCTCCTCGCGCTTGGATTTTAATTATTCATAAGTATTTTAAGTAAAAAAGTTGAGAATTGGTTTAAGTGTAAGGAGTGATTGTAGAATTATTGATTGTCTTGGTATTCTCTAACAGCTTCGTTGTGAAGGTAATTTCGTCTTATAGCATTCTCTCTTTCTAATTCATTTCTTCGTTCTAGGGGATCAGATGTTCCGAATAATTGACCTATTGCATATCCTACATCCACTCTAATATGGTCATCTGATTTGTCTAAAGGGCTACAACCGGCTATTCCCAAAGTTAACCCGAATGTGGTTACCCATGCTAATGCCTTATTTGTTTTTCTCATTATTTTTTGTCAGATTTTGGGTTTATTAACCTATGGTTCTAATATCATTCCATAATTATTTCACACCAAAGCCACCCACATAATGGAAATTGAATTTGCCCATCATCTACTTCGTGAAGTCTTTTAATAAAAATAGTGCAGTGGGGATTTTTAGTTTTATAGTATATATAATCTTTCAAGTCATCGAAGCAGATTGTCCCCTCTAATGAAGGTACAGAATAAAGTGGATCATCACCAGGTTTTTCGACATTCGATTTACATTTAGTGTATTCAAATTTGCAATAACTTTCACAGCTTGTGTCACCTTTACAGTCAGTTATGCAAGTACCTTCTTTACTTTTACAGCAAGCCTCATGTGCTTCCCAATCATAATCTTTATCTTTTGGGTCATAATCTGGACCTGTACACCAATCCCCTCCAGGAATTGTTGGCAAACATTCATCCTTTTCTTTCTCACATCTCCTAAAGCATTCTTCATAGTTTTCATCATCACATCCCTGAATACAACTACCATAATCACCCCAACAACAAGCCCTATGTTCATATATATTGTAATCTGGAGAATTAGGATCTTGGTCAGAACACCTCCCTTCTCCAGACCCGGACCCAACAGATTGGATTGAGTTAGATAATCTTACTTGAGAAGTGTTAATAATAAATGTGAAACCAATTATTAGTATAACAATAACCAATCCAATAAACACCCCTTTGTTCATGTTGTTTTTAATTGAATATCATTTATAAATTTATATGTAGTGCCTAAGGAATATGGTGTAGTGGTTAAGTAGTGCCTAGGAAGATTTATATATTGTTATGTAGTGGGTAAGGCATGTTTATTGTTAAAAAGAAGATTGGAGGGAAAGAGTATTATTATTTGCGGGAATCGCGAAGGGAGAAAGGCAAGGTTAAGGCTGTTACTGTAGCTTATCTTGGTAAGACTAAGAAGGATGCTGAGAAGAGGATGAAGAATTTTGTTAAGAAGAAAGAGGAAGGATTAAAAAAGCCAGAAAATAAAAAAGAAGTTATGGTTGAAGAGAGTGTTAGAACTGAAATTGGAATTGATGAACTTGCTAGGTATTGTAAGAGAAAAGGATTTGTTTATCCTTCTGGAGAAGTTTATGGGGGTTTGGCAGGGTTTTGGGATTTTGGACATTTAGGTGTTGAGTTGTTGAGAAATATTAAAGATGGATGGTGGAATTTTCATGTAAGAGATAGAGAAGATATGGAAGGGATGGATGGGAGCATTATTACAAATCCTAAAGTTTGGGAGGCGTCTGGACATGTTGAAAGTTTTGTTGATTATATTGTTGTTAATAAGAAGAATAAAGAGAAGTTTAAGGTTGATGCGCATGAACTTGGAAAGTATGAGAAAGATGATAAGTATATTGTTGAAGGAAAGTTTAATCCCATGTTTACAACTAAAGTAGGTCCTGTGAATGGTAATGAAAGTTATTTGAGACCTGAGACTGCTCAGAGTATTTTTGTTAATTTTAAAAATGTTTTTGATAATTCTAGGGCTAAGTTGCCTTTTGGAATTGCGCAAGTTGGAAAGGCGTTTAGGAATGAGATTGCTCCTCGTGAGTTTTTATTTAGAAGTAGGGAGTTTGAACAAATGGAAATTGAATATTTTATTAAATCTGGAATGAAATGTGATTTGATTGATGAAGTTAAAGGGATTAAGATTAAGATGTTAACAGGAGATATGCAATCTGGAAATAAAGAAGAGGAAGAGATGGAAATTTATTCTGCTTGGAAAAAAGGATTGATTGGGGATTGGCAAGCTTATTGGTTGGCTCAGGAATTTAGTTGGTTTATCTTGCTTGGCGCTAAGTCTGAGAATTTTAGGGCAAGACAGCATACTTCGGAGGAAAGGAGTCATTATGCTATTGATACTTGGGATTTGGAATATAAGTTTCCAATGGGTTGGCGGGAGTTACAGGGATTTGCTAATCGGGGAAGTTTTGATTTAACCCAGCATCAAAAGGCTTCTGGAAAGAAGTTTGAGGTTTTTGTAGAAGGCGAAGGAAGAATTATTCCTGAAGTGGCATGTGAACCTTCTCTTGGAGTTGGAAGGGCGTTTTTAGTTTTTATGTTGGATGCTTATGAATATAATAAAGAAAGAGATAATGTTGTTTTACATTTGAATCCCAAGTTAGCCCCATATAAGGCTGCCATTTTACCTTTAATGAGTAAAGGAGAGGTTGCCGATATAAGTCATGAAATTTTTAGGGAATTGAAAGAAGAATGGAATGTTTTGTTTGATAAATCTGGAAGTATAGGAAGAAGATATAGCAGAAATGATGAGGTTGGAACTCCTTATTGTATTGCTGTTGATCAAGAAACAATAGATAAGAAGACGATTACAATTAGAGATAGGGATAGTACAAAGCAGATTAGAGTTAAGACCAAAGAGTTAATGTCTGTGTTGAGAGATTTGATTAATGACAAGGTTAGCTTTATTAATGCTGGGAAAGTTGTGAGTACGAGGGTTAAGTAAAATGTTTGAATATGTAATAATTAGCAGTTTGATTGTAAGCTTTCTTGCTTTTATAGGCTTGCTGTTTTTAAGTGTGAATAGGAAGTTACTTGATAGATTGCTCTTTATTTTGATTGCTTTTGCCGCGGGTGCGATGTTAGGGAATGCGTTTTTTCATATAATTCCCCATTCTATTGAAGAAGGAATAGATCCATTGAGAGTTGGATTATTATTAATGGTTGGTTTTGCTTTGTTTTTTGTTATAGAAAAGGCAATTCATTGGCATCATTGCCATGACACTACTTGCGAAGGGAAAGGGCATAAGAGAGGATTTGGTTATTTGAATTTGATAGGGGATGGAGTTCATAATTTCTTAGATGGTATTTTAATTGCGATTGGTTATATTGTTTCTGTTCCTGTAGGTATTGCAACTACAATCGCTGTTGTTGCTCACGAAATCCCTCAAGAGATTGGTGATTTTGGTGTTTTGATTTATGCAGGGTTTTCTAGGAAGAAAGCATTAATGTTCAACTTTTTCTCTGCATTGCTTGCAGTTGTTGGAGCTGTTTTAGGATGGTTTGTTTTGAAGGATGCCGGGTTTGTTGATTTATTATTGCCTATAATGGCTGGTAGTTTAATGTATATTGCCACTACTGATTTAATGCCTGAGTTGACTAAGGATGATAATCTTGCTAGAAGTGCTCTTGCATTTGTCTTTTTCTTGCTTGGATTAGCTGTTTTGTATTTAATACAGGTTTGGCTTGTTGCTTCAGGAATTTAGGGTTAGGTTTATAAATTTCTTTTATTTAATCTTAGTATGGGAAAGGTGATAAGTTTTGTTTCTTTAAAGGGAGGTGTTGGTAAGACAACTCTTTCAGCTTCATTAGCTACTGAATTAGCAAATAAATATGATAAAAGGGTTTTATTAGTGGATGCAAATTATTCTGCGCCTAATCTTGGATTACATATGGATATTATTTCTCCTGGAAGAACTATGCATGATGTTTTATCTCCTAGTAAAACAAGAATGACTGGAGCTATTCATGAGAAACATGGAGTTGATGTTGTTCCTGGTAATTTTATGTTTAATAAAGAATATCATCCTATGAAGTTAAGAGCTAAGCTTGCCCATGTTAAGAAGATGTATGATTTTGTTGTTGTTGATTCTTCTCCTGCGTTAAATGAGGAAATTATATCTGCTATGCTTGCTTCGGATTCGTTGTTTATAGTTAGCACGCCTGATTATCCTACTTTAAGTTGTAGTATGAAAATTGCAAGAGTTGCGGATCAAAGAGGCGTTGATGTTTCAGGGATTATTTTGAATAGGGTTAGGAAAGGAAATAGCCAAGTAAGTTTATCAGAAGTGGAGGAGAGTGTTGGGATTCCCGTTGTTGCTAGTATTAGAGAAGACAAGAAAGTTGGAAGAAGTTTGTATCATAGAGTTCCAATGCCTTTGTATTCTAAGAGAAGTCAATTTAGTAAAGAAGTTAGCAAATTAGGGGCTGCAATGATTGGATTAAAAGATAAAAAGAAAGGCTGGAGAAGTTGGATGAATAGGGAGCCTAAAAGGGAAGAAGTTAATAGGGAAGTTCTAAGGGAAAGTTTTTATAGCAGTATTTTTAAGAGTTAGTATGAAAGATTGTGTGTTCTGTAAAATTGCCAAAGGTGAAATTAAGAGTGAGAGAGTTGCGGAAAGTGATAATTTCTTTGCGATAAGAGATGCACATCCAAAAACAGAAGGGCACACATTAGTTATTCCTAAAAAACATTTTGTTACTCTTTTAGATATTCCTGATAAACTTGGAAATGAGATGTTAAGTTTTAGCAAGAAGGTTGCTGGAAAGTTAATGGATGAGAAGTTAGCGGATGGATTCAATATTATTATGAATAATTTAGAAGTAGCCGGGCAGGAAGTTATGCATGCGCATTTACATGTTTTACCTAGAAAAGAGGGAGATGGTCCTGTTGAAGGCAATCATTTGACAATTGCTTAATCTAATATTGTTTAGGACCCCAGAGTTTTAAGACCTTTAATGATGTAATTAATGCGAGCATTACTAGACCAAAAGTTAGTGTTGCTTTTCCGAATTGTGTTTGTATTAATGTTCTAGATGTTATGATTATTGCTATTGCTATGATTATGTTTGCTGAGAAAAGAAGTTTTTCAGCGATGGTGTATCTTTTTAGCTCTTTTTCTAGTTGATGCATGTTTGTTATAGGAAAAAAGGAAATATAAAGATTGGGATGGCTCTGGGGAGGATTAAACTCCCGACCTCCGCCTCATGAGAGCGGCGCTCTATCACTGAGCTACAGAGCCGAGAATAGAAATAAAGATTGGTTTTTAAGTTTACTGGATGGTTAGTTTTTAGAGATTGTAATATCTATTGTAGAAACCTTGATTTGTTTATCATTTTGATTGTATTCTTCTGTATTTATTTGGATGTTTTTTATTTGTAAATTTAAGTCCTTTAGGAACCTCTTCCTGACAATTTCTGCGACATCAACTGCCTTGGAAATAAACTTTCCTCGGGCCCTTACTGTGACTTCATTTGAATCTTGTTTTAATTGCATTACTGTGCTTGTGACATAACTCATAATTGGCTTTGTTCCTATAAATACATTATTTGTATTAGTTTCTTTTTCAGAATTATCTTGTTTTATTGGTTTTTTGGGTTCCTCAACCATTTTCCTTCTATTTCTTTAAGCTTTCAGATTTCTTAAACCTTGTTGCGATGTATCCTGCTATTTTATTCCTGGTTTTCTTACTAGGCATGCTGTTTCCTAGCAATTTCTTATTATGCTCAAAGTCAGATGAGAAAGTGTTTTCTTCTCTCATAAGCAGTGTAGCTGTTCTTTTGATCAATGTGGATTTTATTCTTCCCATGATTATGATTGAATGGAGAGGTTTTTAAATCTTCACTTTGTCGAATTTTATTAGATTCTTGTATTCTTCTAGGTAGGTAGATGCATTTTTATCTAGGCTTCCAGGGGAAATGAATAGAGCAGGCATCTTTTCTGTTTGCGCTGTTTGAATAGCGATTGTTAAATCGTCCTGATTGACTTTTTTCTTATCTTTGGCGATTAGATAGAATCCTTGTTTTCCGAATAGGGTATCTATTCTAACTTTTCCTGTGAATTCTTTCTTTTTTATTGATAATTCTTGGAGGATTTCTATTTCTTTTGCAGCTAAATAATCTTTTATCGATTCTGCGAATTCTGATGTTTGAAGTTTTTTAATTGGTTTAGGTTTAATTTGATTATCTTGTTCTATTAATGGTTTGGCAATTAGAGTTTCTTGTTTTTGTGGTTGTTGTGGTGTTTGTTGGATTGGAGTTTGATTTTCTATAGGTTTTGGTTTTTGTTCAATTATTGGTTTTATTTCTTCTTTTGGTTTTTCTTCTGGTTTCTTTGATTGTTGGGGAGAAAGAAGCTCTCGTATTTTATTTCTTGTTTCTGATTCTTGGAATTGGAAATAACGCCAGAAAAGTTTTGTTTCCCCATCTATTCTTACTTGGACTGGAATTGCAAAGTCTTTAATTTTTCTTAGGGCCACTCTGATTGCTGGTTCTTGTTCTTCATCTTGAAGCATTTCTTCTTCTTTGATTTTTTGAAATGCTTCTTTTTCTTTATGATTTAGATATTCTGTGAAGTTTTCTAATTGATTTTCTTGGCCTGGAATAAAGTAAATTGGGCTGGAGCCGACTTTCATATTTGAAAGTTTGAGTTTTCTTTCTTTTACTAATTCTGATAAGAATGCTGCAGTAAATAAAGGAGATAGGCCTGCTTGTCTTGCAATTTGAGCTGGATAGGTTGGACCTTTAATTTTGATAGTTTCCATAATTCTATCCTTTGTTTGCACCACTTTTTGTACATCAGGCATGAAATTAATTAGAGTTCGAGAATATAAAGATTGTTATGGTTTCATCCAATTAATTTCATAGAAAGTTACTGAATCTTCATCATCTACGATTCCTAGGAGGAGTTTCTTTTTTGTTGAATGTGCAACACGGTTTTTCGCTGAGAATTCTTGCCAGCTTATTTTTTGTGATTCTTTTACTGCGAAGACTAGCCAGAGTGCGTGGTCTTGTCCTGGTTTAATTCCTTTTTTGTAAACTCTGAAGTCTGCTCCGAATTTTAGGGCTGTTTTTACAACATATCCTTTTCTTCTTAGATGTGAGAATACTGGGAATTTTGTTTCTAAAGCTTTGTCTTTTCTTTTTAGCTTTGTTAGTAATGAATCAAAAGTTATTGTTTTTTTATTTGAGATAACTTGAAGTTTGTTTTGTTGTACTAAGAAGAGTGCTTCTAATGGAGAATATTCTATCTTGTTTGGTTTCTTTTCGCCAAATCGGGATTTTTCAAATAGGCTGAATGCAGAGGTTTGATTGCTTGTTATTTTTGTTCCTGATAATTGTGCTTGTATCATTTTAATTGAAGGAATAAGGGATATTTAAGTTTTAAGAAAGGTTTAAATTTCTGGTTTTTTAATGAAGAGTATGAAGATGATTGATTTTTCCCGGATAGAGAGAAAGTGGCAGAGGCGTTGGGAAAAGGAAAAAGCTTTTGTTGTTAAAGATAGTGTAAAAGGTAAGAAGAACTATTATGTTTTGGAAATGTATCCTTATCCTTCTGCTCAAGGATTGCACATGGGACATGCTTTGAATTATACTATTGGAGATATATTTGCTAGGTATAAGCGGATGAATGGGCTTAATGTTTTGTATCCAATGGGTTTTGATTCTTTTGGGCTTCCTGCTGAGAATGCAGCTATTAAGGCTAAAAGCCATCCTAAAAAATTTACAGAAGATGCTATAAAAAATTATATTAAGCAAATGAAAGAACTTGGATTAAGTTATGATTGGACTAGGATTGTTAAGAGTCATAATCCAGAGTATTATAAATGGGATCAGTGGATTTTTTTGAAGATGTTTGAGAAGGGTTTGGCATATAAGAAGAAGGCTGGTGTTAATTATTGTAAAAAATGCAAGACTGTTTTAGCAAATGAGCAAGTTGTTAATGGTAGGTGTTGGAGGCATGAAGATCAGGAAGTAGAGATTAAGCAATTAGAACAGTGGTTTTTGAAAACAACTGAGTATGCTGAGGAATTAATCCAGGGATTGGATAAATTGCAGGATTGGCCTGAGTTGATTAAGACTTCTCAGAGAAATTGGATTGGGAAGAGTAAGGGGACAGAGGTTGATTTTCTTATTAATGGAAAGAAATGGGGGGTGTTTACTACGCGTCCCGATACTTTATTTGGTGTTACTTTTTTAGTTGTTAGTTCTGGACATCCTGATTTGATGAATTTAGTTACTGATGAGCAGAAGGATGAGGTTCTTGGATTTTTGAAGAAGATTAAGAGTACGAAGGAAGAAGATGCTTTGGAAAAGGAGGGTGTGTTCACTGGAAGTTATGCTAATCATCCTTTAACTGATGAGGAGATTCCGATTTGGACTGGTAATTTTGTTGTTGCTGATTATGGGTGTGGAATGGTAATGGCAGATGCTCATGACCAAAGAGATTTAGAGTTTGCTCAGAAATATAAAATTCCTTTAATTGAAGTTATTGTTCCTGAAAATGGAAAAAGGTCTAATCCGAATAAAGCTGATAAGGCTTTTACAGGACATGGCACATTAGTTAATAGTTCTGGATTTGATGGTTTGAAGAGTAGGGAAGCAATTGAGCACATTACCAATGCCCTCATTATGAAGAAATTTGGTAGAAGAAAGGTTGCTTATCGGCTTCGTGATTGGTTGATTTCTCGGCAGAGATTTTGGGGAACTCCGATTCCGATTATCTATTGTGATAAATGCGGAATTCAAGCTGTTAAGGAAAAAGATTTGCCTGTTAAGCTTCCGAATGTCAAGTTTGGAAAGGGAAATTCTTTGAAGAATGATGGATTTGTTAATGTAAAATGTCCTAAATGTGCAGGGCCTGGAAAAAGGGAAACAGATACAATGGATACTTTTGTTAATTCAAGTTGGTATTTTTTAAGATATACTGATGCTGGAAATAACAAGAAGATTTTTGATAAGAAAAAAGCAAGGAATTGGATGCCTATTGATTTGTATATTGGGGGAAAAGAACATGCTTGTTTACATTTGATTTATTTTAGATTTTATACAAAGTTTTTGAGAGATCTTGGATTAATTAAGGTTGATGAACCTGCTAAAAGATTGTTTAATCAAGGAATGTTGCATGGAATTGATGGAAGAAAAATGAGTAAAAGTTATGGTAATGTTATTGTTCCTGAAAAAGTTAGTGAGAAGTATGGAATTGATACTGCTAGACTTTTTTTAGTAAGTGTTGCAGGGCCTGATAAAGATATTAATTGGAATGAGGAAGGTATTGAGGGAAGTTTAAGATTTATGTTAAGAGTTGTTGATTATTTTTCTTCCTGGAAATCTGGAAAGAGTAGTAAGAGAGTTGAACATTATTTGAATAAAGCTATTGTTGAAATTGCTGAAGATATTGAGAATATGAAATATAATCTGGCCGTTATTAAGTTGAGGGAGTTGTTTGGTATTTTTGAAAAAGAGAAGGTTGGGAAAGAGGATTTGAAGAGTTTCGTTAAAATCTTGAGTGTGTTCTGTCCTCATGTTTCAGAAGAGTTATGGTTTGGATTAAAAGGAAAGGGTTTTGTTAGTCTTGCTGATTGGCCGAAAGTTAATAAGAAGAAAATAAATGATAAGTTGGAAGAAGCAGACAAGGCGTTGGAAAAGGTTGTTAGTGATATTGTTAAGATTAAGGAGTTGGCCAAGGTAGATAATCCTAAATTGTATATTTATGTTATTCCTGGAGAAGTTGAGTTGTATGTGAATAATAGAGATTGGATAAAGGAATCTAGTTGCGCTATTTCTGTTGAAGTTTATGCTGTTAATGATAATAAGAAGTATGACCCTCAGGGAAAGAGTAAGAAGGTTAAGCCAGGAAGGCCTGGGATTTTTGTTGAATAGAAATAGATAAATATGTGTTTTTTGTGGATTTTGGATGGATTCTTTCAACATTGTGCCTGGAATTCCGGTTTTAATCTATGATGATGAATCTCAGTGGGATATTCTTTTTAGAGATGAACTTAGGAAAAGAGGATATGCGCCAGCTTTTGTAGATACCTTGGAACAATTTAGACGACATTTTGAAAATTTTGATCCTAGTAAAGGGGCAATTATTATAGATTCTAGATTAGAAAGGGGATATCTGGGAACTGATGTTGTTAGATTTATAAGAGATAGAGGGTTTAGAGGCTATGTTTTGGGGGTTTTTTCTGGTGAGGGGGATGAGTGGAATGGAAGTTATGTGGATGATGTTTTTGATAAATCTAGATGTTTTAGTGAAGAGCCTGTTGCTTTTGGAAATTGGTTCCATAGTAGTTTTCTTTATCACAGCAATGGGGAGTCTAAATAGAAGGTTATTGGCTAATCTGTTTTTATTTCTTTGAAGTAGGGAATGAATGTCCTGATTTTGAGTGATTCTTTTTATAAAAGTATGTTTTGTTATTCTATAGTCCTATTGTATATAAGCAAAATTGTCCGCGGAAAGATGTTTTAGGGTTGATTGTGTGTATTTAAAGAATAAATGTTAATTTTAGGCATGGAAGCAAAATGTTTGATTCCTGAACAGTGCTATAAGTGTAAAAGTTTGTTTGATTTAAGATATGACCTGACCTTAGGAGATTCCGAAGAAATGGCTATGTTTGAGCCGTTGTGTTGGAATTGTCGGGTTATTTCTTTGTTTTCTAATATTAGATTAAAGGGAGAGGATTATTGAAATATAGTATAATCTTATTTATTAATAAGGAATTTATGACTAATTAATGGTTAGTGAGTTTATCTCAGCTTTAATTTTGGCGATTATACAAGGAATTACAGAATGGGTTCCTATTTCTAGCTCTGGTCATTTAGTGTTATTTGAAAGATTTTTAGGTTATTCAGGGGGGTTGTTGTTTGATGTTTCATTGCATTTTGGAACTTTAATGGCTGTGTTTGTTTATTTTGGAAAAGATATTGTTGATATTTTAGAAGATCTGTTAAAAGGCAAGTTTAAAAGTGAGAATGGAAGACTTGGCTTGATGTTAATTGTTGGTTCTATTCCTGCTTTTTTAATAGGTTTTTTTGCTAAAGATTATTTTGATTCTGTTTTTACTAATTTAGGAGTTTTAGCTTTAGGATTTGCACTTACAGGAATGTTTTTGTTTATTGCTAGTTTACCTGGAAATGTTAAAGTAGATAAATTAGGATGGAGGGGTGCGTTTTTTATAGGTGTTACACAGGCTTTGGCAATTGTTCCTGGAATTTCAAGGAGTGGATCGACAATTTCTGGAGGGATTATGCTTGGTTTGGATGAGAAGGCAGCTATGAAATTTGCTTTTTTGCTTTCAATCCCTGTTGTATTTGGGGCAAATGTTATTAGTATTGGAAATAGTGCTCTTCCTCCTGAGTTGATTTGGGCAACATTAGTTAGTTTTATTGTTGGCCTTGCATCTATACATTTAATCTTTAGTTATGTTTTAGTTTCAAGAAAGAATCTTTCTTGGTTTGGACTATATTGTATATTATTAGCCATAGGGATTGGAATTTATTCTAGTTTTGTTTAAGAATTTTAATGGTTTCTTGGTTTCTTAATTAAGTGTTCGCACTTTGTACATAGCCATTTTTCAAATACGTCTTCTTTGAATGAGAAAGGTATTAGAAATCCTTCGTCACATTTTGGACATTTTGGAAAAATACATGAATTATTTTCTGTCATTTTATTATTGCTTTTATCCTCCTTATTCCTGCTGCAGATGATTGTTCTTTTGTTATTTTAAATGTTCCTATTTCTTTTGTGTTTGAAACATGAGGGCCTGTGCAGATTTCTTTGCTGAAGAAACCTGATTTTTCTTTTATTGTGTAGACAGAAACTTTGTTTGGATATTTATGTCCAAATTCTGCTTGTGCTCCTGAATCTTGCGCTTTTTTTAATGGCATTTCTTCTCTGATTACTTGTAATCTTGCTTTAATTTTTTTATTGACAAGAGATTCTACATCTGATATTTCTTTTTCTGTTAGTTTTCTTGGGAAATTGAAATCAAATCTTAATCTTTCTGGTGTGATGTTTGAGCCTCGTTGTTTTGGTTTTGGAGTTAGGGTTTTTTGTAGTGCTGCGTTTAATAGATGTGTGGCTGTGTGGAGTTTTTTGGTTTGTTCTGAATTGTCAGCAAGTCCCGAGGAGAATTTTCCTTTTGTGGCTGTTCTGGATAGGGCTTGGTGTTTTTCGAATTCTACTTGAGCTTCTTTCATTGTTTGTTCATCAAATTCAACCCCCCAATCTTTCATAATTTCTTGAGTTAATTCTAATGGAAACCCAAATGATTGATAAAAATAAAATACTTTTTCACCCTTAATTCTTAATTTATTTCCTTCAATTACCATTCCCTTTGGAGGGTTTTCTGGATCAATATTTCCGATTGCTTTATTAAAAAATTCTTTTTTCATAAAATTAAGACCTTTTTCTAAGGTTATGTTAAATTTATCTTCCTCTTTTTGAAGTTCCTTCAAAATTATTTTTTTATTGAATTTGCAATCTTTATAAATTTCAAAAACAGGTTTTGCGATTTTTGTTGTGAAATCTTTTAACCCCATTAATTTTCCATATCTTATTGTTCTTCTGATTAATCTTCTTAGCACATATCCTTGTTCTTTGTTTGATGGTGTTACTTTTTCGTTAATTATGAATACTGAAGCTTTGACGTGGTCTGCGATTATTCTCATGGCTTTTGTATTTCCTTTGTTTTTCCCATATGTTTTTCCAGATATCTTTTCAATTTCTTTGATTATTGGTTTCCAAGCATCTGTGAGGTAATTGTCATCGAGGTTGTTTAAAACTGCGAGAGTTCTCTCTACACCCATTCCTGTATCAACGTTTTTTTGTTTTGCGGGGTTGTATCCAGATTCGTTTTTATGGTATTGCATAAATACATTATTCCAGATTTCAATATTATTGTAGAATATTTCTGTGTCTGGTCCACAAGGTCCTGTTTTTCCTGCTGGTCCCCACCAGTTGTCTTTTTTTCCTAGGAATTTTATTTTGGATTTTGGTATTTTGGTATCTTCCCAGATTTTTGCAGATTCTATATCTTTAGGCGCATCTTTATCTCCTTTGAAACAAGTTATAGAAATTTTAGATTTATCTAATCCAAGTTCTTTTGTTAGAAACTCATAGCTATATCCAATTGCTTCTTGTTTCCAGTAATCTCCTAGGCTCCAGTTTCCAAGCATTTCGAAAAAAGTGTGATGTGTGGTGTCTCCGACTTCTTCTATGTCTCCTGTACGAATGCATTTTTGCACATTGACTAGACGTTTTCCTAAGGGATGTTTTTGTCCTGAGAGATAGGGGACTAGAGGATGCATGCCTGCTGTTGTAAAAAGAATTGTAGGGTCGTTCATGGGGATTAATGAAGCATTGGGAATCTCTTTATGTTTCTTGCTTTTGAAGTAAGATATGTATTTTTTAATTAATTGTTTCCTATTCATTGAACTTTGTAGAATTTAATATTTTTAATGTTATTGTTATTGTTCCTTATTGCAATCTTTCAATTTTTCTTCGGATTTCTTCTATTTCTGATTCTAAGTCTTGTCTTCTTTCTTTTCCAGTTCTTCTTTTCATTTTTCCCTCTTTGTTTCCCAGTTCTTTTGGTTTTGGAAGTGTTTTGTCGAGGATTTTTAATTCATCGAGGATTTCTGCTATTTTTTTTCTTAGAAGGATCTTAGCTGCTAATTCTTGATTTCTTAGATGTCTGTAGTTTTGTATTTTTTTTACAAGATTTAATATGTCTACTTGTGAATTAAGGAGGTCTTTTTCTCCGAATATTTTTTCAGAATGGTTTAATTTAACATATTTCATTTTATTCTACTTTTTCAAAAATATCTTCTGTTACTCTGTGGATTCTTGTTTTTAGAGCTTGAAGTTCTTTTTCCCAAAATTCAATTTCTTGTTCTTCTTTGTCTTTTATTTCTCTTGTTTTTTTGAGTAATTCTTCAATTTCCATTAATTTTTCTTTTATGTTTTCTAATGATTTTTTAGATGATTTGAATTTATCTAGTCTAACAAATATAGGTCCTTGTTCTGGTGCTTGTTCATTGGATTCTGGAATTCTAACTTGCGCGGGAATTATTTCATCTTCTTCTTTTAACATTGGCAATCTTGTTTTAGGCATTTTTGATCCAGGAAGTTCTGGGAGTTCTGTTCTTGTTATTGGCATTGATTCAAACGATGAATCCATCTCTTGAATTTGTTTAGAATTTATTTGAGGTTCTCCAAATTCTGGTTGATCTGGGTTTATAGAAGGCAATTGCATTTTTGATTGTCTTCCTGGCGCTGGAGGCAAGTCAGGCAACCTTGTTTCTTTTTTCTCTTTTTTATTCCAGAACATTTTCTCCCCTTTTATATACCTTAAAATAGGGTAAACGGTTTATATATGTTGTGATAATTATGTTGGATAACGCATAAAATGAACCAATTAGATTATTTTTATGTTGGTTCATTAATAAGTAAACCAATAGAAGAGAGATATTAAATTGGTTTATTATAACGAAAGGTTTTTATTTGCTGTTTTTCAGAAAGAACTATGCCAAGTCATAAAACTAAAAAAATATTTAAGAAGTTTCCTAAAAAGATACCAAAGATACCAAAAAAGGATTTGGTGATTAGGAGTGTTGATGAGAGATTAATTGTTCAGGTTAAACTTTTGAAAGATATTGTTAAATCTATTGTTGGAATAGATGCTGTTGGAATTGTTGATTTATTATCTGGGAGAAAGAATGTTAATGAATTTGCAATTGCTGAAAGGTTAAAAATTACCATTAATCAAACTAGAAATATTTTATATAAGTTGAGTGATGAGGGTCTTGTTAGTTTTGTTAGAAAAAAAGATAAGAAAAATGTGGGATGGTATACTTATTTTTGGACCTTGGAGATTAATAGGTCTCTTGCAAATTTGAAAAAAATGTTAGAAGGGAGAATTAAAAGTTTACAAGAGGGTTTAGGGACTAGAAAAAAAGCGAGGTTTTATTATTGTGGAAATTGCGATATTGAATATGGTGAAGAAGATGCAATGCACGCTTTTTTTGCTTGTGCCGAATGTGGAGAAGTTTTAGAATTAAAAGACAATCAAGAACTTATTAAAAACTTCGAAGATGAAATTTCTAAACTTAAGAATGATTTGGTAATAGTTAATGAAGAACTTGAGAAGGTTGTTAAGAAGGAAGATGCGTCGGTTATGAGAAAGATTAAAGTTTTGGATAAGAAGAAAAAGTTGGAAAGAGAAATTAGAAGGAAGAAAAGAGCTGCTGAGAAGAAAAGAGAGCTGGAGAAACTTGGAATTAAAGGAAAGAAAGTTGTTAAGAAAAAAGTTTCAAAGAAGAAGGCTGGAAAAAAGAAAATTAAGAAAGTAGGAAAGAAAAAAGTTGTAAGGAAAGTTGCGAAAAAAGTTTCTAATAAATCTGGAAAGAAGATTGTTAAAAAAAAGGCTAAAAAGTTAAATAAAATTTCTAGGATTTTTAAAAAAAGGAAAAAGTAAATGAGAAAATATACTCGTTATGGTAGAAATAGACGTAGAAGAAAACAAGGTTTTTTTGAAAGACATAGTTTAACTAATGTTTTGATCATGATTAATGTTGTTGCTTTTTTATTAACCTTGGTTTCAATTTTGATTTTTAATGTTGATTTGACTAGCATGGAAGCTTTTAGTAATAGTTTTTTGAAGTATATTGCATTGAATCCAGAGTTGTTTATGCAGGGATTTGTTTGGACATTAATAACTAGTATGTTTATGCATGGTGGATTTGGTCATTTGTTTGTTAATATGATTTCAATGTTTTTTATTGGAAATTTAGTTGAAAAGATTATTGGTAGGAAAAGACTTTTGTGGTTTTATATGACTGCTGGAATTGTTGGAGGATTGGCATTTGTAGGTTTTGCTTATCTTGGTTTATTTTTACCAGGAGGAGAAAGACTGTTTGGAACTGTTAGCTTATTTGCGGTTGGTGCTTCAGGAGCTTTGTTTGGTTTAGGAGGACTATTAGCAGTATTAATGCCTAAATTAAGAGTTCTTGTATTTTTTATAATTCCAATGCCCATGTGGATTGCAATGATTGTTTTGATGTTTGGTCTTTGGATTTTTTCAGCAGCCGGTAATCTTCCAGTGGGAAATACTGCCCATTTTGGAGGTTTGATAGTTGGCGTTGTTTACGGATTTTATTTGAGGAAGAAGTATTCTAGAAAGGTTAAGTTACTTAATAGGATGTTTACTTAAGTTAAGATGAGAAAAAAGGATAAAAAAAGAGGAAAGAAAAAAGAGAATATTTTTAGAGAAAGTTGGAATTATCTAAAAGAATCTAGAAATTATGTTTATTTAGCTATTGCTTTATTTGTTCTTGGAGCAATTGTCGGATTTGCATTTCCTGATTTTTTTGGAGAATATTTTAATCAAATTATTAAAGACTTAATTGAGAAAACCAAGGATTTGAATACTGGCGAGATGGTTTTCTTTATTTTTCAAAATAATGTTTTAAGTTCTTTGATGGCTGTTGTTTTAGGGTTTGTTCTTGGTGTTTTTCCAGTTGCTAGTATTGTGATTAATGGAATTTTGTTAGGCTATGTAATGAATAAAGTAATTGCTGTTGAGGGGGTTTTAATTATTTGGAGGCTTGTTCCACACGGTATTTTTGAATTGCCTGCAATCTTTATCTCTGTTGGGCTTGGAATTAAATTTGGAATGTTTTTGTTTGTTAAGAAAGGAAAGAAGAGCGAGGAATTTAGGAGAAGGCTTTGGAAGAGCTTGAAAGTGTTTTTGACAATTGTTTTACCTTTGCTTATTATAGCTGCCATTATTGAAGGTGTTTTGATTGGATTTGGGCAATAATCACTGGCGAAGTTTTAAAAAGAAACAGGTTTAGGGTAACATATGGAAGTTTCTAGTAAAAGTATTGCAGAAATTGACGAAGAGAAGGAAATTGAGAATAGGAAGAAAGTTGAGGCTGCTTTGTTTGTTTCTGGAAGGTTTTTAGGAATACAAGAGTTAATCGGATTGACAGATGTTAACCCTATTTTGTTGAGAAAGGTTTTAGGTGATTTACAAGAAAGGTATGCTGATTCTTCTATAGAGATTATTGAAAGAGAAGGCAGATGGAAAATGGATGTTGGTCAAGAGTATTTTAATATGGTTAATCGGCTTGCTGGGGGAAGTTCTGAATTTAGTAGTGCTGAACAGGAGAGTTTGGCAATAATTGCATATAAACAACCAATAAAACAATCCGTTCTTGTAAAAATTAGGGGAAATAAAGCGTATGATCATGTAAAGACTTTTGTTGATATGAGACTTGTGAGAAAGAAAAAAATGGGGAGAAGTTCTGAATTAAGTTTGAGTGATGAATTTTATGATTATTTCCAGTTAGATAAAAAAAGTGATGTTCTGAATTAAAAAATGAAAATTAAAATGGAGTTTGAATAGAATGAAAATAGGAAATTTTCAAACATTAAAACCCCAGCAAAAAGTGCTGGAAATGGAGTTTGAATAGAATGGCTACTTGGATTGATATGGTGTTTTTTATATATATTTTTTTAGGTTTGTATATGCTTGCCTTGTTTGTTTTTATTTATTTTCCAAATAGAAAGAAAATATTTGATTATCCTCTTGGAAAGGAAGAGGGAGTTACTATTGTAATGCCCTGTTATAATGAGGCTGCAGAAATCGGTGATGCAATTGAATCTTTATTAAAATTGGATTGGCCCAAGAATATGTTAGAGATTATTGTTGTCGATGATAGGAGTAGTGATAATAGTGTTGATATAATTAAAAAATATGTTAAAAAATATAAGAATGTTAGATTGATTGTTAATGAGGTTAATAGTGGGGGTGCTGCAGAGCCTAGAAATATTGGGATTAGAGCTGCTAAATATGATTATGTTGCTGTAGCTGATGCTGATTCTACTCCTGCGAGAGATGCTTTGCAAAAGATGATTGGTTTTTTACAAAATGATAAGAAAGTTGGAGGCGTTACCTGTGCTGTTTTAGCTAAGAAACCCAAGACATTTATGCAGAAATTACAAGCAATAGAATATGTTGTTATAGGATTTAATAGGAAGTTATTGGATTTGGTTGATGCTGTTTATGTTACTCCAGGACCATTTGCATTGTATAGAAAGAAAACTTTGTTTGAAGTTGGATTGTTTGATCCTACGAATCTAACAGAAGATATTGAAATTGTTTGGAGAATGTTATCTCATGGTTATTTGTCTAGAATGAGCTTGGCTACTTGCGTTTATTCTGAAACTCCTACTAAATTTAAGGGTTGGTGGAACCAGAGGATAAGATGGAATATTGGAGGAAAACAGACCCTTTGGAGATATAGAAAATATGTTTTTAAGAAGGGAATGTTGGGATTATTTATCATTCCATTTTTTGCAGTTTCTTTATTTTTAGGATTATTTGGGCTAAGCTTGTTTATTTATCTTCTTTCTAAGAGATTTTTAGTCTCATATCTTTCGACTAAATATTCTGTTTATGCTAGCTCTACAATTGTAAGATTGCAAGATGTTACTTTTTCACCCTCTGTTCTGAATTTTTTTGGCTTTGTTTTGTTTTTGCTTGGCTTGGCTTTTACTTTTTTAGGGTTATTTGTGATAAATGATAAGCATGTGAAAAAAGGCAATCTTTTTAATATCTTGTTTTATCTAATTGTTTACCTAGCTATTTACCCTTTCAATGTAATTCATGCATTGTCTAAAATGGCTAGAGGAAAGTATAAATGGTAAATAGTAAACACGCCTTTTGGCAAGCACTTGTTTTTGCAGTAGTCATATTTATCTTGGGAATGGTTTTAGGATTCTTTTTAGAGAAAGATAGGGCTTCGGAAATTGAGCTGAATTTAGTAGTATCTGAGCTTAATCTTTTAGATGAGCAATTGAGAAATCAAATTTCTGATAGTTTAGATGTTGAATGTGATTTAGCAATTGAAAGCACATTTAATTTTGCAGATAAGATTTATTGGGAGGCAGCCAAGATGGAAAAATATGATGCTGCTAGTAAATTTTCTAACGATTTAAGGATAATCCATAGGAGATATGATCTTTTAAGAACAATGCTTTGGATAGAGGCCATTGATTTGATAGACCGGTGTGATTCAGATATTCATATTGTTGTTTATTTTTATCAGTATGATGTTGAGGATATAGATGTTAAAGCTAAACAGTTGTTTTTTTCTAGATTGCTTTTAGATGCGAAGAGTGAAAATCCAGATGATATTTTGCTTATTCCTATTGCAGGTAATTTGGATTTGGAATCTGTGAATTTAGCATTGGAAAATTATGATTTACCAGAGTTACCTATAATTTTAATAGACGAGGAAAGGATTGTTGATGAGGTTGTGACTCTTGATGAACTTAAGAAGACTATTTTTGAGAGCATAGATAATCAGTAAGAATTGATTCTCTAAGGATAAACCAATACAAGTCATTAAGTTGGTTTATCACAATAATTAATTTAAATGGGAAATTTAACTATTTTATATGGTATTAGTTGAAGCAATAAAAGAGGGAGAGATTGTTAGAATTACTGAGAGGCAGGCTAGGGATGAAGATTTGTTTATTTTAAGATCTATTTCAGAGCCTAAGAATGATGAAGGGCAGGAGGAGTTGGAAGGGCATGTTAAAAAAATTGATTTAATTGAGAAATATAGGCGGGAGTTTAAGAAAGAGGTGCCTAGGGTTGAGACTTGGAGGAAGGCTTATTATGAGAAGAATAATGTTTTGAATTTATTAAAGGATAATTTTCAGTGGGGGATTGTTAAGGCTAGAAGAGCTAGGGGAATGAGTAGAAAGCAATTTGCAGATAAGATTGATGAAAAGGAAGATACATTGAAGATTGTTGAGAATGGGGGTTTGTTAGATGATAATTTAATTTTAGTAAATAAGATTGAAAGAGAGTTGGGAATTGATTTGAGGAAAGAGAGACCTACTGAATCTGGTGTGACTTTGGCTGATTTGCAGAAAATGGATGAGAAGAAGGCTAGAGAGGAGATTGGCAAGGCACAGGGCTTACATGGGGATGAAGAGAGTCTTTTTGGTAGTGGTGTGGAAATTTCGGATTGAGAATAGATATATTTTAGAATATAAGTGTTTAAATATAATTTTTAATTATTTTGAGTAACATGTCTCAAATAAGTGCTGTGCAAGGAAATATGCAGAGAATGTTTTCTGATAATCCCCATAGGGGTATTGCTCTTGGTATGGATAATAATAGTTCTATTTTTCAACTTTCTTGGATTATGGGGAGAAGTTCTAATAGCCAGAATAGGGTTTATGCTCCTTTACTTCATTCATTAATGGCGGTAGGTGTTAAAACTACTCCTTTTGATGAATCTACTGTTGAAGACCCTAGTTTGATAATTTATAATGCCATGGATGCTGATCAGAGAAAAAATGTTTTTGTTGTTAGCAACGGAGATCAGACAGATAGTGTTACTGGTGAAATTAATGAAAGGCGTGGCGTGCCTTCTGATTGTTTTTATACAGCTTTAGAAACAAGGTTTTGTGAGCCTGATGCTCCTATTTTTACACCAAGAATAACAGGAATGCAAGAGGTAGGTTCGGATATGGTTTATCTTTCTGTTTTAAGGGCAGATCCAGAAGCTAAAGAACATTGGACAAAAACTGTCGAGACTCTTAAGTTGAGGGGAGTTACTATTGAGTCTTTTAAGGGTGAAGGTATATCTTTTGTAGAGGCTATGCGTAATTATAATTTAGCTGTCGGTAAGGAGGCAGGGTTGAATCATAGGGAGTTTCCTACAATTCATTCAGATTATGCAAAAACTGTTAATCCTGGAATGGCTTATTGTGTTATGACTTATAATCCTGGAGATTCTGCTAATTTGCCTTCTTTTGATAGGTCTCCGTTTTTGATTCCAGTGTTAGGGGGATTAGAATCAACAATGAAGAATGTTTGGGATAATTTAGATACTCGTTGGCGTGTTGCTTTAGCTGGGAGAACTGTTGAGAGTGATGGGGCTATTTATATTCCTGAATCTTTAAGTCGGTTTACAGAATCCGTCTGATAAAATGGGAAGTGTTAAAAATTCAATAGTAAGATTTATAAACAGATTTTCTTGTGATTGTGTATGGAAGTTGAGATAATTAATCAGAGCAAAGATTTAATGGAATTGAAAGTTGATAATGTTACTGTTGCTGAAGTTATAAGAGTTTATTTGAATGAGCAAGGCGTAAAGTTTGCGGCTTGGAGAAGGAAGCATCCAACAGAGCCTGTTATTTTTAGAATAGAAAGTGATAAAGTAACTGCTAAGAAAGCAATTTCAGATGCAATTTCTGCGATAAATAAGGATATGGGTAAGATTTCTAAGTTGGTTAAATAGTTAGATTTATTAATGTCTTTTATTATTATTGATTATAAGGAGGTTTAAAATGGGTTGTAATTATAAAGGAACTGGAATTATTTTGGCTTTAATAATAATTGTGTTTTCATTTTGGATAGTTGCTTGGTCACAATGGATTATTGTAATTGCTGCAATTCTTATTTTGCTTCATGCGTTATCTTGTGGTAAGTGTAATGGCTGTGATGTAAAGACTAATAAGAGAGTTGTTAATAGGAGAGTAGCTAAAAGACCAGTTGTTAAGAGAAGGAAGAGGAGAAGGTAAGACTGGATTTTATTTTTTTATTTTTGTTAGATAATTTTATAAGTATCAGGGATTTCTATTAGAGATGGATAAAAATTGGGTTGCAGTTATTTTAATAGGAGTTGTTAGTTTTGGTTTGATTATTAATGGATTTATTTCAGCTGTTACTTATGGTGGTTTGTTGTTAAGTCCTCCTGTTAGTTCTGGTAATGGTGTTATTTGGTTAGGGGCTGTTTCTTTGATTTCTGTTTTCATTATTGGATTGATTTTTCAAAGGGATTCTAAGAGAAAGAGAAGATAATTAATTTTATAATGCTGGAATCCTGGTAATTTCATGGCAAAAATAGGTTCTGGGAGTTATGATTTGAATAAGTGGTTGTATGGGGGTTATGAGAAGGATGTGATTACTTGTTTTTATGGCGGGCCAGGAACTGGGAAAACTAATTTTTGTTTGTTGGCTGCTGTTTCCCAAGCCAAGAAAGGGAATAAAGTAATTTATTTGGATACTGAAGGTGGGTTTTCTTCAGATAGGGTGAAGCAAATGATTCAGGGATTAGGCAATGGTTTAGATTATAAGGAGGCCTTGAAGAATATTTTTATTTTACGGGCAACTAATTTTTCAGAACAGAAAAAGGCTTTTGATGATTTATTAAAGCATTTGAAGAAAGGCATTAGTTTAGTTGTTGTTGATGGAATGACAATGCTTTATAGATTGGAGTTGGGAGATGCTAGAGATAAGGGAAATGGAGAAGTGCAGAAAGTTAATTCTGAGTTGGCTAGACAGATGAGGATTCTTGCAGAGATTGCTAGAAAACAGGAGATTCCTGTTCTTGTAACAAATCAAGTTTACAAATGGGATGGGAAATTAGGAATGGTTGGCGGAGATATTTTGAAGTATTGGAGCAAGTGTTTGATTGAGTTGGAGAATGATAAGGGAAGGAGAATTGTTAGTTTGAAGAAACATCGGTCGTTGGGGGAAAAGAGTTTTACTTTTCAAATTTGGAATGGGGGAATTAGGAAGAGAGGTTGGCTATAATTTTAAATAACTATTGTCCTAATTCTTGATATGGATTATAATGAATTTGTGAATGTTTATGAGGCTCTTGCTGGTACAACAAAGAAGCTGGAGAAGGCAGATATTCTTGCAGTGTTTTTGCCTAGGTTGAAAGGACATAGTGAATGGATTTATCTTTTACGGGGAAGGGTAGTTCCGGATTATGATGATGGGGTTTTTGGGATTTCTGGGCAATTGACTATAAAGGCAATTGCAAAAGTGTCTGGGGTTTCTGAAAAGAGGGTTGTAGAAAGTTTTAGGAAGCTTGGGGATTTAGGAGATGTTGCAGAAGAATTGATGCAGAAAAAAAGACAGAGTTCTTTATTTTCTTCGAAATTGAGTGTTGAAAAGGTTTTTGGTAACTTGCGGAAATTGATGGAAATTGAAGGGAAGGGAAGTGTTGATAAGAAGATTGGATTGATTTCTGAATTATTGGGAAATGCTTCTGGGAAAGAAGCAAAGTATGTTGTTAGGACTTTGTTAAATGATTTAAGAGTTGGTGTTGCAGATGCAATTCTTCGAGATGGTGTTGTTAAGGCGTTTTTTGGAGATGATAAAGAAATGTATGAAATTGTTGAAGAAGCTTTTGATAAGGTAAATGATTTTGCAGAAGTTTATGATTTAGCAGGCAAGGGGAAGAAGGCCTTGAGTAAGGTAGAGGTTGTTCCTGGAAGGCCTATGAAAGTTATGTTGCCTGTAAAAGTAAATGATTTGAAGGAAGGTCTTAGAATTTGTGGAAGTCCTGTTGCTGTTGAACATAAGTATGATGGTTTTAGAGTTGTGATTAGTAATAATAATGGTAAAATAGATTTGTTTACTAGACGGCTAGATAATGTTACAAAACAATTTCCAGATGTTGTTAAGATTGTTAAGAAGTATGTGAAGGGGAAGAGTTTTGTTCTTGATAGTGAGGTTGTTGGATTTGATCCCAAGAGTGGAAAAGCAAAACCATTTGAGGCGATTAGCCAGAGAATAAAGAGGAAGTATGATATTGATAGGTTGATTAAAGAACTTCCTGTAGAAATTAATGTTTTTGATGTGATTTATTATAATGGAAAGAGTGTGTTGTTAGATAGTTTTGTTAAAAGAAGAAAATTATTGGAGAAAGTTGTTAGAGTTGAGAAAAATAAGATTAGATTGTCTAAGCAGTTTGTTTCAGGCAATGAAAAAGAAATAATGAAATTTTATAAGGATGCTTTGAAGGAAGGGGAGGAGGGAATAATGTTGAAGAAATTAGATGCCCCTTATAGGCCTGGAAGGAGGGTTGGATATATTGTTAAGATGAAGCCGGTTGCTAATGATTTAGATTTTGTGATTGTTGGAGCAGAGTATGGAACTGGGAAAAGGGCAGGAGGGCTGACTAGTTTTATTGTTGCTTGTAAAAATAATGAAGAATTTTTAGAGGTTGGTCGTGTAAGTTCAGGATTGAAAGAAAAAGAGGGAAGTGATGGGACGACTTATAGTGAAATGGATAAGATTTTAAGGCCTTTAATTATTAAGACAGAGGGAAGAAGAGTTTGGGTAAGGCCAAAGGTTGTTGTTTCTTTAACATATCAGAATATTCAAAAAAGTCCTAGTTATAATTCTGGGTTTGCATTGAGATTTCCTAGAATTACCCATTATAGGCCTGAGCGCGGAGTCTACGATATAGCTGATTTGAAAGATATAAAAAAGGAAGTTGCAAAAGAGAAGAAGTAATTTTATAAATCTCTTATTGTTTGTTATTATATGAAATTAGATTGGAAAAAGATTTTATTGGTTGTGATTGTCTTGATTTTAGTTTTAATGCTAACTTCTAGGTTTTTAGTAGGTGGGGTTTTGTTTTCTCCTGAGGATTCAGAGAGTTTTGAGGGATATAATAATTATTTTTGGTTGATTGTTGGTTTGTTAGCTCTCTGTTTGTTTGTTTTATCTGGATTAATTGCCAAGAGTTTAATTAAACAAAGGAAGGAGGAAGCCCAAGATTCTGAGGAAAATAAAGAATCTGAAAAATTAGATTAATTTTATAAATAATTAATTGCTTTAATTTAAATGAAAAAAGGGGTTTTTGGTTTGGTTGTTGCTTTAGCTGTTTTAATAGTTGTTTTGATTTTATTTAGTTATTCCTTTGCTCCATGGTTTAAGGCAGAGGTAAGGGGTGGATTTGAAATTGGGTTTGCGCCTCCTGGAAATTCTATGGGTGCTTGCTCTGACTCTGATTATGGGGTTTATCCTTCAACTAAGGGAACTTTAGAAAGTGATCATTATAATTATGGAGAGAATTTGAATATTGAAGAGACTTGTTTTAATTCTACTATGGTTCTTGATTATGGATGTGATGTTGATAATAATTATACTTATGTTCATAGAAGTTATAATTGTACTACTTCTTGTGTAGATGGAGAATGTATGGGGATTGGTGAAGGCCATATGTTAATGGCTGATTTTTTTGTTGATGAAAATCTAATAGATGTTGCTAATATAAGTGAGAATTTTGGAGGTAATTGGAATGTTATTTGTGAGGCCGTCCAACAAGGAGGAATTTGTGATGTTGGAAATATACCAATGATTGTTCAGAGTATTACCATTATTAGTGATTCTGGACGTTTTAAATTTGGAGAATCAGGAGATGCATTTAAGCCTGTTTACGATTCTAATGGAAATAAACTTCAATTTTTACCTGTTAAATCAGAAGATTTGCCGGCTAGCGAATATACATTTCATATTGTTGATAAAGATGGGGGTTGGTATAATGGAGAAGTTCAGAATGTAAAGGCATATATTGAAGACGATATAATTAAATTAAATTATAGTAGTATGTTGCCCGGCAAGGGCCATGGATTTAACTTTGAAGTTATTGGAGATTATTTACAGATGAGTGTTGATTTGATGGAAGGATCTGTTACAGTGCCTGTGCTTTACAAGGAGTCTGGAATTTTTGTTGGAGTTGGTATGAATTCAAGTGATGAATTGGCTACCTCTACTGGAAATGAACTTTCATATACGAAAGTTAATGGAGATAAATGGTTTATGATTTCTAGGAGTGTTGGAGGTTTTGAGGGTTCTGGAGGCTCTCAATGTTTGGCAAATATAATTGCTAATGCAACTGATTGTATTGAGGGGGATAAAAGAGAAGTGTATTATCTTTCTGATGATAGTTGTGCTGTTGATATTCCTGGGAATTGGACATATGATAGATGTGATTATGATGATAATGGATTTATAGGGATTAAGGATGATGTGGATGTTGATTTTGATTTAGACATTTATTTAGATGGTGATGAATTAAATTTATCTATACAATTTAATGAATCTATGGAAGTTGAATTTGATGATGAGGGAGATTTAAGAGTTAAGTTTGATTTCGATTTTGATTCTGATACATTAGATTTAACTAATATTTATTTGAGAAAGCAGAATAGTAATGATGATTATGGTTATTTAATTGTTAATGGTTTGGATGGAGAGGATAAGACTGTTTATATTGATAAAATTAGTAATTCAAGTGATTCTGTTTGTGTTAAGGAATCTGCAATAACAAGTATTGGTTCTATTTCTGATGATTGTGATAGTTCTAATGAGAAATTGGTTAAGTGTAATGGAAGTAATTCTTCTGGATATGTTTGTCAGACATCTGGAGGTGATTATAAAATTACAGGATTAGAAAATTCTGCCGTTATGGAATTTGAGGAGGGAGAAAGAACTAGTAGTTCTTGTTCTCCTATCTGGAGTTGTACTACTTGGGGGAGTTGTATAAATGGTGTGGAAACAAGAGTTTGTACGGATGCTAATAATTGTGGAACAAATGTTGGCAAACTTAATGAAAGTCAAAGTTGTACCACAGTTACAAGTAATAGTGAGAGTAGAACTTGCAGTGAGTTGAATGGAGATGTTTGTGCTGGTGATGAAGTGTGTAGCGTTGGATTAACAAATGCAAAAGATGGCGGTTGTTGTTTAGGTGTTTGTCAGTCAGAAGTCGTAGATTCTGGCGCATACTTCTGGATAGTCTTCATCATTTTGATTTTAGCGATAGTTGTAGTAATAGTTATGATTGTTTTGTCCTTAAGACAGAAGTCCTTAGATAAGAGTCTTGGTAAATTTAGAGTTTGATTTTGGTAAGGCTTTACTAAACTCACATAAAGTTGTTCGAATAAAATTCTCCAACTTTCCGAAAGCAAATTCTTTAAAGCTCTCGTAAAGCTTTACGAAAGTATCTTTAAAAGGTAGTTTTTCTGGGTATTAGCATGACAAGAAACAAGATAGATGAAAGGAGGTTTAAAAATATGGAAAATACAAGTTTGAAATTAGGAGCTTTGTTTTTAGTTAGTTTGCTTTTTGTTGGAGTTGTTGTACCTTTAGCATCAGCAGATTTAGGTGGAGCTAATAGGGCTGCATTGGCTAAATATAAGGCTGCGAAAGCTGATTTTAATAAGATGAAGGGAGAATATCTAGATGCAAGAAGTGATTTTAAGAATGCTAGACAAAAGTATGGAAATAAACATGCTAATACTCTTGAAGCGGCTAAGAATTTCATGATGAAAGCTGATAAGGCAACGGTTGCGCATTTGGAAGTAATGAAGAAGTTTGTTGAATCAGATGAATTCTTGGAGCAAAGTGAAAAGGATTTAATTATAGAAGAGATAAATGGAGATATTGCGTGGCTTGAAAATAAGCAATCTGAAATAGAAGCTGCTGAAGATAAGGAAACTCTTGTTGCTATTGGAAAAGATATTAAGGAATATTGGAATGGTATCAAAGTTAACTTTAAACAATATGTTGGAAAAATCTTAGATTCTAGATTGGTATGGGTTTTTGAAAGAGCGAATGATGCAGAGGCAGTTGTTGTAAATAACATAGAGAAGGCTGAGAATGCTGGAAAAGATGTTACAGAGTTGAATGCATTGCTTGATGATTTTAGAGATAAGATTGATTTAGCTAAATCAGAACATGCTAAGGCAAGGGATGCTTTCTCAGGGATTAGTAATTTGCAAAATGCAGATAGATTGTTTAAGGAAGGAAATCAGTTTATCCAAAGTGCAAATAGTTATGTTAGAGAGGCTTATCAAGATTTAAGAGAAGTAAATACTAAAATACGTGGTTAATCTTAAGTAATTCTTTTTTATTTTTATTTTTTTTACATCGCGTTTTGCGATGTTTATTTTTTATATATCGTCGAAACGCTTAGAGATTGTGAACATAAGGTTTATAAATGAATTTTATCTAAGATTATTATATTTTTAACATGGCGAAGTCAAATTTGAAAGTGCAGAACATTGTGGCTACTAGTTCTCTTGGAAAGCCAGTTTCTTTGACTAAATTAGCAAGAAGTAATAGCAATACAGAATATAATCCAGAGCAGTTTCCGGGTTTGGTTTTGAGAATTCAGAAACCCAAATCTGCTGTTTTGGTGTTCTCTTCTGGGAATCTTGTGTGTACTGGAACAAAATCAGTTGCACAAGTTAAAGAGGTGATTACGCAAGTTATCAAACAACTTGCGAAAATTGGGGTTAAGATAACTGATAAGCCGAAGATAACAGTGCAAAACATTGTTGCTTCTGGAAGTATTGACGTTGATCTTAACCTTAATATTCTTGCATTGGAGTTAGAAAATACAGAATATGAGCCAGAGCAATTTCCTGGTTTAGTGTATAAGTTGGACGAGCCAACTACAACTTTCTTATTATTTTCTAATGGAAAGTTGGTCTGTACTGGAACAAAATCTAGGAGTCAATTAGAGGATGCTATGAAGCAATTGAATAAGAACATTAAGGCAGTTTTGAAGAGGATTAATGCTAAGAAAAGGAAGAGGAAGTAATTTTAAGGTTTTTTTAGGTTTGTATAAATTATAGTAATAAATTATTAATGTTGGAGTTAAGAATACAATTGTTATTAATAAAAATGATATTATATTTAAAGAACTGATTTAATTGTTTTATCCCTTCAAATCAGAAATACCTAGAAGAACAAACAATGTGCCTATCATTACGATAAACCAAAATAGTCCGCCTTTAAAGAATTCTCCTGCGGCTGTCCAAAAGTTCCAGATACCCCATGTTTGGGAATACCAAGCAATTATTATTGGAATTATTATAAGAATCAATCCCAGTAAAAGTTCTGCCCACTTATTCATGTTCTTCTTATCAAGTTTTGGTTTATAAAGATTATTGTTTTTGATTTATATCGTTAGACTTAAATAGATTAGTATTGAGTTTTTATAATGCTGTCTGAAAAACAAATTTTAGAGGTTAGAGAACATTTAGAAAGAGCACAAAATCCTTTGTTTTTTTATGATAATGATGCTGATGGATTGATGAGTTATGTTTTACTTAGGAGATTTTTAGGAAGGGGAAAGGGCATTGCAATTAGGACACATCCTGGGATTGATATTGGTTATATAAGAAAGATTCAAGAGTTAAAAGCAGATTATGTTTTTGTTTTAGATAAGCCTGTTTTAGGGAAGGCGTTTGTTGAAGAGGTTGATAAGCTTGGAATTCCTATTGTTTGGATTGACCATCATAATGCAGAAGGAGAAAATTATCCTGGAATATTTGTTTACGATTCTGCTAAGGATAAAGGCCCGGCAGAACCTGTTACTTATTTGTGTTATAATATTTCTGGAAGAAAGGAAGATGCTTGGATTGCAATGATTGGATGTATTGCAGACCATTTTATGCCTGATTTTGTTGATGACTTTATTGAGAGGCACAAGAGTTTTTGGGGTTCTAAAAAGGAAATTAAGGAACCTTTTGATGCATATTATAAAACTGCAATTGGTTTATTAGCTAGGGCAATTGGGTTTGGATTAAAGGATTCCATTACTAATGTTGTTAAGATGCAGAATTTACTAATAAGTGTTAAGTCTCCTGAAGAGTTAATGTCTGAATTAGACCATCATAGGAATTTTGGAAAGAAATATAGGGAAATTAAAACAAAGTATGATAAATTAGTTGATAGGGCTAAGAAGAGTGATTTAGGGAAACTGATGTTTTTCTCTTATTCCGGAGATTTAAGTATTAGTTCTGAAGTTTCTAATGAATTATGCTATTTATTTCCTAAAAAAATAGTTATTGTAGCCTATGATAATGGAGGATTTGCTAATTTGTCTTTGAGGGGAGATAATGTTAGGAAGTTGATTGAAGGAATGTTGCCAAAGTTTGAAGGGGCTACTGGGGGAGGACATAGGAATGCTGTTGGGGCTAGAATTAAAAGCCAGGATTTAGAAAGGTTTAAAGAGACCATTTCTGAGTTAATTAAATGAAGAGAATAGAAATTCCAAACCACCTTGCAATTATACCAGATGGAAATAGAAGGTGGGCTAAGAAAAAAGGTTTAGCTAGTTTTAGAGGTGTTAATGCTGGAGGAGATTATAGTCATTTAAAGGAGTTGTTTGATGAAGCTAGGAATTCTGGAATTAAATATATGTCTCTTTGGGGATTTTCTGCAGAAAATTGGAAAAGGCCTAAGAAGGAAATTGATGCTGTTTTTGGTTTAATTAATAAGAGTATTGATAAATTTAGAAAAGATGCTATGAAGAATAAAATTAGGTTTAGGCATCTTGGAAGAAAAGATAGATTGCCCAAGGAAATTATTAAGGCAATGGATGAGTTGGAACAGGAGACCAAGGAGTTTGATGATTTTAATGTTCAATTGTGTTTAGATTATGGTTGTAGGGATGAGGTTGTTAGGGCCGTAAATAGAATTTTGAAAGATAAGTTGAAAGAGGTTGATGAAAAGACTTTTGCTAGTTATTTGGACGATGCTGATATTCCTGATGTTGATTTTATTATTAGAACTTCTGGAGAGAAAAGGACAAGCGGATTAATGGGATATCAGAGCGATTATGCTGAGTTTTATTTTATTGATAAGTTGTTTCCTGATTTTAATGCCAAGGATTTGAGAAAGGCAATTGAAGAGTTTAGTAATCGGAAAAGGAATCTTGGTAAATAGATTTAAATACAAAACTGATTTATTTTAATTGAGGTATAAAAAAGTGGATGATCTTGCAAAACTTGTTAATTTAGATGGTGTTAGTAGTGACGAGGGAGAAGTTAGAAAGTTTGTTGTTAAAGAATGTAAGAAGCATTTGAAGAGCGTTAAGGTAGATAATATGGGCAATGTTATTGCTGTTAAGAAAGGCAAGAGGCCTAGTATTATGTTTATGGCTCATATGGATGAGATTGGTATGATGGTTAGTTCGATAAGTAAGAAAGGACATATTTCTATTAGTCCTATTGGCGGGATTGACCCATATATTTTAATTGGGCAGAAAGTTCATATTAAAGTAAAGGGGAAGAAAATTGGAGGAATTATAACAACAACTAATATTTTAGATGGTTCTGATTTAGAGAAGGAATTGAATATGGATACTTTATTTGTTTATACTGGTTTGAGTAAAAAAGAATTAGGGAAAATAGGAGTTATTATCGGGAGTTATATGCATTTTACAGAGAGTTCTGATTTTTGTAATTTAGGAAATAAAAAGATTATTGGCGGAAAAGCGTTAGATGATAGAGTTGGATGTTATATGTTATTGGAATTGATGAAAGGGTTGAAAGTAGAAAATGAAGTTATTTTTGTTTTTACTGTTCAAGAGGAGATGGGATTGTATGGGGCAAAAGCCAGTGTGTTTAATTTAAGTCCTGATTATGCAATTGCAATTGATGTTACACCCCACAATGGTTTTGATGAATCAATTATGTTGAATAATGGTCCTGTATTAACTGTTAAAGATGCTGAGATGATTAGCAATAAATCTTTGGTTGATGATTTAAGGGTTGCTGCTAAGAAGGCAAAGATTAAATTGCAATTAGAAGTTAGCGAGACAGGGACTACCGATGCGACTTCTGTGTTTATTGCAAAGGGTGGAATTCCTAGTGCTGTGTTTGGAGTTGCTGTTGGTAATTTACATACGGCTGTTAGTGTTGCTTCTAAAAAAGATATTGAAGAAGCTATTTCTGTTTTGAAATCTTTTTTAAGAAACCCTCCTAAGAAGTGTTGGAGTTAGGTTGATTCTTGAGAGTATTCTTTTGTATAATGGGTCATTAATTAGTTTTCTTAATTCTGGCATATACCCTCTAGTTTCTTCATCTTCTTTTAGTCTTCCAAATACAGCCCTCCTACTAATATGTATTTTATCTGTAGACTTCCATGATGTGTAGTGGGTTGGATCAATTCTTGACTTCCCGCTTTTTGAGTAAGGTGGCTTGATTTCAAAAATTTTTTCAGCGATAAGTCTTCCATTATCTGCAGAGAGAATATGAAATAGAAAGACTAATGGATTGTTATGATCAAAAGTTGAATGTTCTAATAAAATCATTTCTTGTTCACTAATTTCCCCTCTTCTGTTGCATTCATATATTTTGGAATGGTCCGAATCAAGAAGTTTTAAAGATGGTTTTCCGTTAAATTGATATCCAGTCATTAAAAAAATGAATGTTTCAGTGGATATATAAAGATATATGTTTTTTATTATTAGAAGAGGATGAAAGCTAGTATTAAACCTTATTTGTATTTAGTTCTTGCAGGTGTTTTAGCAGGGATAATTGGGATTTTTGTTAAGTTGATTGGAGGCCAGATTCACTTTATGACTTTAATGTTTTATAGGATGTTTTTTGCTTTTGTTTTGTTAATTTTGGTTGTTCCTTTTTTAGATAAGAAGTGGTATAAAGTTGAAAAGAGAGATTTAGGGCATTATTTTATTGTTGCGATTGTTATGACAATAACTTTTTCTTTGTTTGTTGTTGCTAATTTATATGCTCCTGTTCAAAATGTTGTTTTGATTACAAACATGGCTCCTTTTTTAGTTTTAATTTGGGCGTATTTCTTTTTGAAAGAGAAAATTACAAAGACAAAAATTGTAACACTTGTTATTGCCATTGTTGGTGTTGTAATAATTAATCCATTTAATTTTGGAGATAATATGCTTGGTAATTATTTGGCTATGGGTCAGGCTTTTTTCTATTCTATTCTTATTATTTTAATGAGGAAAGAAAATAAGGAGCATAAAATTGGCGCTGTAATTTGGTTTTTCCTTTTTGCTACTTTAATCC
>PJEL010000461.1_pt1 | contig 47421 bp, 84 predicted proteins | sample 1853271 | NCBI WGS metagenome assembly PJEL01 (sample SAMN08108733, study PRJNA415343) | Invertebrate metagenome, whole genome shotgun sequencing project. | host: Globobulimina | place: Sweden: Gullmar Fjord | collected 2015-08
CAATCTGGGCGAATAAACATCAACTAAAAGACTACAACCTCAGAACCTTTACGGCTGTGGACAGTACTTTAATCCTTGTTTCCAGTGCAAAGGGTACGGACTTCCCTATGGTTTTGACCAGTTCAAGGCGTACAGGCTGGTTAAAGGGCGATACAATCGATGACTTGAGGGCACTTTCGGCTGCTGGTGGGACTCATACTCTCACGCTTGACAGCGTTAATTATACGGTGGTGTTTGACAACTCAAAGATTCCAGTAGATATGACGTACTTAATGAGTGATGGCATTTCGGAACCAGATGATAATACATGGTACTACGGTACGATTAACTTAATTTGCACAGGAGTATAATATGGCAATAAAATATAAAAAAAGCGCAGTGATAAACGATACTACAGCCAACGGCGGGGCAAGGTCGGATGTCGATATACAAAACAACTCCATGCAAAACCTGTTCCCAAACGTAACAGATGCCGAAAGGACTGCTGGACTTACAAGGTATAGAAAGTTCTTTGTTAAAAACGAAACAGGAACCTTGGACTCCGCAAGAATATTTCAAAAGTATCTATCTTTGGGGCCGGATTATTTTAGATTAAAAGCTGGGACGGATAGCGATACTCAGGCCGAGGCAGACGATTACACAAATTGGGCTGGGGCTGGAGAGATTGATGTGGCACTGACTACAGGTTCAGGATTATCAGCACCCTTTACCGCCGAGTACGATGTTACAGCAGATGGGATTTATGACACATCCTTAATTATGGTGGTGGACTTAGACGTTCCGGCAGCGTCCGAATATCTCACAGTTACAGGAGCCATAGCATGGACAGGAACCAACGCCGAGATAGACACTACGACCGACTGTCAGTCGGCGCACGCCGTTAAAACAAGGGGCTTTGAAATTGGGACGGCAGATGAAAACTTTGATGTTGATGGACTGACCATAATCGTATCAGTAAATGGAGGAGCTGACCAGACATTAACCTTAGCTGGTAATGGACAGACAGCGGCACAGGTAGTTGCACAAGATGATTTTGATGGTGCCACGATGTATGTTTCTGGCGGAACGAAGGTGGCGATAAGAACCGACCTTTATTATCTCGCCAACTCAATACAGGTCAAATCAGAGAGCACCGCAGACACAGAGCTCGGCCTTGACAATTCGATTCATTACGGGACGGACGGAACTATAATCGCCACGGTTATAGAGTTAGGGGATGTCGAAAGTTCACACACAACCCCAGTGGCTACAACGGCTGGAGACGGGACATTTGACGACTCTGGAGCACCGATTACCGATGACGACATCGGATGTGTTACGGACAGTTGGACTTTTACTTTTACTTCAGCAACCGAATTTGGAGTTGTGGGTAATCTTTCGGGAGCGCTTTCAGCAGGGGTTACTACCGCCGATTACAGCCCGGCAAATGAGGGGAGTTATTATTTTGTGATAGACAAAGATGCGTGGGTGGATACTTGGGCCGCTGGGGATACCTTAACGTTTGATACTGTTCATTCGGCAAAGGCGGCTTGGGGTAAAGAAATAGTTCCGGCCTCTTCAGTCGCATACGCAGGGAATAAAGTCGGGCTGGGATTAAAGGGGGAAGGTTGACACTTCTTGATTTTAACTTATCAGGAAAAGAACCTGATCTGTTGGATTTTGATTTGACGGCAATAAAGGCTGATCTGTTGGATTTTGATTTGACGGCAGATGGAACGGAGGTAAGTTGGGCGCAGTTTGGGATTCTCTGGGGGTTCAATGCGTTGCAGATGGTGTTGCCGTGGAATTGGAGTGCTGCTCCGGGAGACTACAATAGTGCGGGAAGGGTGATTACCTTACCGACAGGAGCGACTGAGGTTAAAATAATCCCCAAGAGCGGGTGGCAAGTTATAGCCTTTGGAGGTCCAACACCTTATGGCATAGGGATAGAATTTAAAACACAAAAAACATGGGTGCCAATGTCATACGACCCTGAAGGGAATAGGGCTGCGAATCAGATAGCTACGTCTGCCGAAGCTCAAGCATTTTGGACAAATCAACCACAGCAAACTTTAAGCCTCGGAGAGGATAGGGAATTGGCCTGGGGAATGAACGATGACCCATTGGTAGATAACGAAAACTCTCTAATCTATTTTGAAGTACATTACAGATGAGCTTTTTTGTATCAGAATATTTCAACCTTCCCAGCGGGGCTTTTCAGGGTGGGATTGACACAGAAGTTGACGGGGACACAGGTTACATTTTTCAAGATGGCACCTATGGGTATGTGGACACTTATGTCGATGCAGACCTGGCGATCCTTGGATGTAATGATGCTCTTCCTATAGAGGAAATTAGAGGAACTGCAGTAAAATATTCCGTAAAATATAAAGTTACCGTATTGCCAGCCAGTGATGCAATTTATCCAATGTTGGTCTATGATAATTCGGTACAGCCGATACTGGGAACTTTGGGTGATGCTTCTTTTAGGATGTCTGTTTACAATGACGCTGGAACATATATTGAGCAATGGCAATATTTTGATACCGCAGATCAACAACACAGGTGGGACGGGGCTGCGTGGCAAGCTGCTGGGGTTCAGTCGGTCAGAAATCTAACATTAGACACGTGGTATACTATTGAGATTACCTACCACCCAGAAGACAACACATATACATTTGACAACGGAACTGACACGGCAACAACAACAGCCTGTAGAATAAATGATGATAGGTGGTGGCTCGCTGGGGACTTTGCAAACACTACTTATGGTCAAATGGAACTTGAATATATTACGGTTGAGAACATTACAATAAGCCATGATTTCACTTTAAGAAATGCACTTACAGAAGAGATTGAAGACGTAAATGACTTTGACGGGTCTGCTTTGATTTTACTAAACTCTCTGACCACGGAAGTCTCCGAAGACCTTGTTTTTAAATATGACATATTAGATTACATTGATATTGACGAAACTCTCCATTTGTTATTTCAGATAGGGGGGAGTTCTCCGGTTTCCATAACCGCCCCAACGGTGGTGATTGCTCTTGATGGCCAGGACATAACAAGTAAGATAGAAACTTGGAATCTTCGATACGAATCATTCACAAAAATCTTTTCTTGCAAGGTCAGAGATAAGGATTTCTTAAAAGACAAAGGGCCGTATGTGGTCAGCGATACGAACTTTGGGGATACCCGAATTACTGTTACTGTTGATGGGGATTCTTTAGGGTCATTCTTTTGGGAAGAGACAGGCGAGCAAGTTGACTTTGACAACTACGGAGGGGATATTTTTGGCCGAAGTATAACAGCCAATTTAGACATTCCCTACTCCGCAAAAGTCAACACAATTTATGAAACTGCCATATCGAAAAAAGATTTGATAGACGATTTGTGTGGTGATTTAACTTTAAGTTACAACATTATAGACACTATCATTCCAGCGAATACTTATTCAGTCAGAGATAAATCAAAAATAGCGATAATCAAAGAAGTGGCCAACTCTGGGGGAGGCGTGGTTCATACCGACTCAGACGATACAATCATTATAGAATACGCCACCAAACAAGACTCTGTCAAACTAATCACTTCAAGTCAAATTATCCAACCTACATATAACATGGTGAGTCCGGACGGGAATGACCAAGTTGAAGTTTTTGGATATACCGATGACAATTTAAGTGGAAACTGGCCGAAAGTCAGGATTGAATCCTCAAAGTCTAATTTGCTATCAAACGGAGTTGACAGTTTAATCTTAACAGGATACATAAATAATCCCGATGGTTCAAGGGTGGATATTGAGGACTTTACTGACGAGGAGGCCACACCTTCGACTGCTAATAAAATCAGTGTGGGAAGTACCATTAAGCGAGTAGAGGGCATCTGGGTGGATTCTGGTGGCTCTCATGGGGCATTGATAACAAAGCCGTACACTTGGGATGGAAATACGATTATAACAACAGGAGACATGGCAAAGGTTCAACATTTAGTATCTTATACCGGAGGTGAGACGTGTAGTTTCGCAGTTGACCAATTAGCGGACCTGTCAGAAACCACTGTATTGATTGAGAATGGAAAAGCAGAAACTGAACTGAGAGCTTCCGATGGTGGGGGCGGGTTTATTTCGTGTGATCTTGCCTATAAAGGAATTGAGGACACTTTACTCATTACTCTGGACGATCCCACAATCGGCGGGATTGCTGCACAGGCCGACCCTTCAAGTGTGGACTTTTTAGGGGAATCAACAATTACCGCAAGAGTGATTGACAATCATGGGAATAGCGCACCGGATGGAACCACCGTAACATTTGAGATTGTTGAAGGGTCAGGATCGGTTACCGCTTCTGCAGTTACCACAACCTCCACAATAACTGAAGAAGTGATTTCTACCTCACAGATTAAAATCAGCGTACGGAGCCCGATAGACACATTGACTTCAGTTTATTTGGTGGTTGATGGAGTTCCGCAAACGGCAAAGAACTTTGCAACCGGGGCAACTACTTCTGGAAGTTCAATAGAATTAAGCGAGGTGTTAAGTGATAAGGTTCAAAACCTTGTTCAGGTGATTTACGAATCGGGAGGTACCGCACAGGTTACTTTTACGGCAGCGTCAATAGGTGAGAGGAATTTTATTTCATGTCTGGTGGGTGCAGAGGATGTCTTGGTTTGGGTCGATGTAAACATTGGCAGTGGGGGTTCAACTGGGATTTCAGGGGGCGGAGGGTTTACTTCCTCATGGCTTGCTTTGTTTTTTAGCGGGACGTGGACAGGATCGGACATGGAGACTGTTTTTTATGACACAAAGAATATAGTAAAAAAAGACGGCTATGGTATTCAGGTAGATACTACACTTAACGAGGCGTGGTCTGGATATGAAAATATCATGGGCGTTACTTTAAAATCTGCGAGTTCTTCAATTTACGAGAGGGTAACTTTAGAAATTGCCGCCAAAAAAAGTGATATTGTTATTACCCTTTTTGATGGGACATTTGTATCGGGAGAAGGAAAAGTGCGTGATGGGACGGTACCATTAGGTGGTATAACCGTTTATATTGATTGGAGAGGAGACGGTGGATTTGAAGCTGCAGATTTAGCGAAATATGGATCGAACAAGGAAGATTACGAGTTAAGTACTTCAAGAGAAGATGGTAAATTCCCATTCTCTAAGGGCATCCCAAACAAAACGGTTCCATTTTATTTTAAAGGAACTGGTATTGATGTGGGCGGAGCTTCCGTGAATTATGATGAAGTTATTACCAAAACTATCACCATAGTAAACACAGACAATTTTATAGGCGACGTTACTAATACTTACCAGCCTGTATCCTGGGATGCCGTAGTCAAATATAGGTATGTGAGGGAATAAATGCCGTATGTAATTTGCAAATATAACGATGGCGATCGGCCAATGGCTTCAATCAATGACTCTCTATTGATTACCGATGCAGAGGCTACCGAAAGAGGGTTTTTTGAACTCGACAGAAAGCATAAAATCCAGCACAAGTTTACTTGGAGAAAAGTATACGACTCTGATAGTGATTTACGCCCAGGGTACTGGGTAGTCATTCAGTCCCAAGAAATAGGCCTTGATAATGACGTGATTGAAATCACAGGACTTAGTTTTTCTGGGGAGGCCGGATTGACAATGTGCAATCTACAATGTACTTACTGGGAAATTGCTGGCAGGGATTCTCCGTCAGGTATTGACACAATTTTTAGAATAGCAGATGATGGTTCCTATAGGGTGGTGGATATATGAGGCTAATCCAAGGCGATTGTTTAGATAAAATGAACGAGATTGAAGACGGTTCAATCGATATGGTTATGGCCGACCCGCCGTACGGAACCACCGCCTGTAAGTGGGATTCAATTATTGATTTAGATAAAATGTGGATTCACTTAAAGCGAGTGATTAAAAAGAATGTGGCGATAGTTATGACAGCCTCACAGCCCTTTACTACAACCTTGATTTCAAGTAACATGAAGTGGTTTAAATATTGTTTGGTATGGGAAAAAACAAAGGCGAGCGGGCATTTAGATGCAAATAAAAAACCACTAAAAAAGCATGAAGATATAGTTGTGTTGGGGAACAAGGGATGGCCCAATTATTATCCGCAGGGGCTAAAAAAAGGTGTTTATAAAACTGGGCGTAATGTGCAAATGTCGGGGAAGGTATATTCACAATATAAAAACCACAAATTTAGCACTTGGGGAAATTACCCTAAAAGTATTATTAAAATAGCGAATCCGAGCGGAAAAGGCCACATACACCCCACCCAAAAACCAGTTGAACTTATGGAATATTTAATAAAGACTTACACAAACGAAGGTGAAACAGTTTTAGATTTCTGCATGGGTTCGGGAACCACAGGCGTAGCTTGCAAGAACCTAAACCGAGATTTTATCGGAATAGAATTAGACAAAAAATATTTTGAAAAGGCAAAGAAAAGAATTGAGGAACCAACTTTATTTGCGGTGGCAAAATGACCTACTTTGAAAAACTAATAAAACGAGCCGAAAAGAAAACCATAGTTACTGGCCGAATTACTGGACAAGACGATGATGGGAAGTATTCTTTTACGGTGGATGGTGTTACCAAAAAGGCTTATTCGGGAGAAAACTTTTTGATAGGTGATATGGTAAATGTATTTCTTGAAGATGGGGACATTAATAAACCGACAGGGCTTGGGAAGAGTTCAAGGCAGAGAAGCGAAACCCCGTTAGTGGTGGTAAGATGACAGAAGATAGAATTAAGATTAGTGAACTTCCCTTGGTAACAAGTACCACTGCCGATGATTTTATGGAATTGGAGCTTGCTACTGGGGTTAAAAGGTCAAAGAAAATAACGGTTTCTGATTTATTCTCTGACACTACAGGTCTAACAGAAGAGTTTAATTTTACGCATTCCAGTTTTTACTATACAGGGGGATTGGTTACAGAAAACTCAAACTTAGATGGCACGATAGATATTTCAGAGTGTTCGGGATGGATTAAGACCACAGATTCCGCAATTGGGGAGATGGAAAGTTTTACAGTTGAAGCGGACTCTGCAATCGCATTGAGTGCTGGGAATAACATTGTTTGTGTCAATTACAATTCAGGTTCCCCACAGTTTAAAATTGAAACAGTTGACCCAAACCACACAACAATTTTCCCAATCGGGCAGGCATACAAAGCAACTAACCATTTGCACCTTATACAATCTGGCCACAGGTTCACTGACCTACCAGCTAAGGCACACAAGAGATTTTTGGAAGTTGATGGAAGGGTAAGGGCTTCGGGGTTGGTAACCACCGAGGGATCGGAAAGCCTATCCATTCAACGTACAGCCGGAGTTGCTTTTCAAGGAATAAATGAGTATGAGATTGATGCTTTTGATTCTGGCGATAACGATAATATCACGGCAGTAAATCAGGGGACGAAAAAGTTTACTGTAGCGGGAGATACAACAGATTGTCTTTCTCACGGCTCTATGATTTATGTTGATGGTTCGACTGGAAATGATGGAACGTACCACGTACAAACCTTTGAGTTCACGGGGGGGAATACAGAAATAATTGTTGAAGAGGCTATCCCAGATGCTACAGTAGACGGACACCTTCACTGCCAAGTGTTTTCCTATTGGCATTATGACTTTAGCACCACGGCCTGGGTTCACGCAGGTCAAACCGGAGACATGGCGGTGGCACTAATTGATGTTACCTACTGGAACGACATAGACAACGCCACAGAATTTCAAACGTTTACTCCCAACAGATACGGAACTTCGTGGGTTTATCAAGACTTAGATGGGGATGTTCATGTTGTTTATGGGCAAGGTAATTATACGGCTACGCAGGCTTTGAACCAAGGACCGCCAGCATCGTTACCAGACATAATTAATGAAATGTGTTTACTGATTGCAAAGATAGTTTTTCAGGAAGGGGACGCAGCATTAACTACTTTTTATTATCCTTGGGAAACTGTGTTTTCTGCAGAAGGAGGATCAGATCATAACGGGCTGGGTGGTTTACAAGGTGGTACTGCAAGTGAATATTATCATTTAAGTGCTGAAGATTATGGATACGTGGATGGCGTAACGAGTGATATTCAAACCCAACTGGACGCCAAGGTAAATGATACAGGGAATGAAACAATCGCTGGCATTAAAACATTTTCAAGTTTTCCCATAACTCCCTCGGCGGCCCCGACAACTGATTATCAAGTAGCTAATAAAAAATATGTAGATGATGCGGGTGGTGGTGGCGTTACTCAATACAGTGAGGCGGACGCTGCCCTTGTTGACAAGGATACTTTGACGGTAACTCATGCCTCACAGGTAGATCATTCTGAAAGAATAATCAGTGGTTCGGTTTATGTCGTGGGAGCCGAGACGAATTATGACGTTCCTTTTACCACCGAGGGGAATTATGACCAAGGAGATGTTAAGGGTACGGCGGTCAACTTCCAAGTTGATACTGCCGACACTTCAGGGCATTTTGAAGATGCGGTTAATGCTGGGGTAACGATAGGAGCAGGAAATACAGAGGATAGAATACAGGTTGGGGTTCGGTTTTATTGCGATAGTCAATGGCTTGAAATAACTGCAATCACAGACGATGGCGAGCTCGCAGACGAAGTTGAGTTTACACAACAGGATGGAGACCCAGCCACTATTGCTGAAGACACTTTTGTAGTTACTTCTGTTTACGGAACGGAGTTCCCAAATGGGGCCGTGTTGTTAAATGAATCGGGAACTGCAGGGGCGGGAAATGATGAGAACACCCACCTTTTGCTACATTGTGAGGGTGCAGATACAACAACAACTTTTACAGATTCGAGTACTGGGGGGGCTAATTCTCCACATACGGCAACAGCCGTAGGAAATGCACAGATAGACACTGCTCAATATAAGTGGGGGGCAGCTTCTGGATTGTTTGATGGAACTGGGGATTATTTGACAGTCCCAGACAGTGCAGATTGGGACTTTTTCGGGAATGGCGCGGATAGTTGGACGATTGACTTTTGGGTAAAACATGCCGACCATGTTGGCCAAGAGCGTTATATTGAGCACTACGAAGATGCTGGTAATGTTTGGAGAATATATCACACTCACGGTGGAGGGATAACGCTTCAGTTGCGGAGTGGGGCTTCAAATGTTATCGTTCTTACTACCGCTGCTGGAGAAATTACAGATACAGATTGGCATCACCTCGCATTCATTAAAGTAATTGACGAGTATGGAATTTATCTTGATGGAGCGCAGGTTGGGTATATACAGGATGCCGATACAGACACCTTTGCCGGTTTACTTTTCATTGCTTCTGGGGCTGGGGGAACTAATGCGTTTGACGGACATCTGGACGAATTTAGAATACAGAAATCAAATTACTTTGAGGCTGCACCAAACGGCACCCCAGATGATACGATAGTGGTGCCAACAGAGGCTTATGGAGCGAGTACAGCGGCCGTTCCTGTTGATCAATTTTACATAGTTGCAACCAACGATGGTGCTCAAATAGATTGCGAGACCTGTACTGACGTGGGAGATAATGCGTGGACAGTTACAGAGACTTTAGATTCTCAAACTATTTATTACTCTGTTTCTTGGGACGATAGAATAACTTTTAGAATTTTTGATGATACTGTTGACCACGTGGGCTGGCGACCTATTGCTAAATTAGATGGGGTTTGGAAATTTAACGATGCGGCGGCTGGATGGGATTCTGAAAACTGGGTAAATGCTCCGGTGGATTCGCAAGAGAGTGCTCTTGAGAGTGCCTTTCAGATTGCCGCTAATCAAATGACTGGTACTGAAATGACAGCTATTTCTCAAGCCAATGCCACGCACGCCAATGATGGATGGGATACCGATGTGGATACAACAGATTATGGTGTCGGGTTACTTTCAGACACTGCAACCGAAAACCCATCATTAAGCCTGATAAGGTTTGAGCTTGTTGCAGCGGGTCAGTATGAACCGATCCCATTAAATAACTCAGTTGAAATATGGGTAACAACCACAGAGAATGACAAGACACACGTTTATAACAATACGGCTTCGACTCAAAATATAAAAGTAACAGTAACACAGGTGGATTAAATGGTAGAAGAACATCACGGAAACAGGTCTTGGAAAACAAAGGCAATGGCTTCGAGAGCCGAGGGGGATACATTAGACATCCATGACTGCGGTAGTAGTGATAACATAATACTGAGCGATATAAAGGTTATCGTTTTTAAGGCGGGAATTCTTCTTAACATAATTGACGTACCGCCAAAGGAGTAATGATGGCTGAAAAAAATGGGAGGCTTTTAAAAGTCTCAATGGGCATCCTCTCTCTCGTTGTTGTTGTGCTAATCGCTGTATTTGGTTATGGTATAAATAGAGTTGATAAAAACTCGGATAGGATTTCAGACATCCGTGAAAAATATGTAACAGAAGAAGCCTTCAACAAACGCATGGATAAGATAGAAGATATGCTTAGGAGACTGGAGGATAGACCATGAAGATAGGATTTAAAGGTTTAAACCTTGTAAAAGAATTTGAGGGTTTTCGAGAGGAAGCCTATAAATGCCCGGCTGGAGTTTGGACGATAGGATATGGACACACCAAAGATGTAAATCCAGATGACGTGGTAACATTGAATGGAGCAGAGATATTATTGATAGAAGATTTAGATTGGAGTGAGGAAGTTGTGAATCAAAATGTTGTCGTTTCCTTAAACCAGAATCAATTTGATGCCCTTGTTTCCTTTGTGTTCAATGTAGGATCGGGAAATTTTAAGAAATCCACATTATTAAGAAGACTCAACAATGGGAGATTCGATGCGATTCCCGTGGAACTAAAAAGATGGAATAAGGGAGGAGGCAAAGTGTTGAAAGGATTGATCAGGAGAAGAGAAGCTGAAGGCAAATTGTTTTGTGAAGAGATTAAGGGGGCATCTCAAATTAGGGGGTAACTCATGGATACAAGAGGAAGAGAGGTTTTGGTTTTTAGTATATCTGGTGCATTGTTTGGAATAGCCGTTACTGAAACTTTGGTTTTGTTATCGCCGGTTTTAAGTTGGGGACACCTTGCTATCGGTAGCCTTGTTTCTATTCTCTATGGTGCTGGTTGGTAATTCACCGTCATTAAGTTGCCGAGCATTTTGAAAAGTATTATTCAGGCGATTTTCAGAAAGTTAGATAAAAACAAAAAGGAATATTGAGGATTGGGATATGTCAAAAGAACAAGGTGGCATAAAAGGTTGCGAAGGGGCGGGTCGTAACAAACTTAAATTTATCAAAAAGGACGGCACTATCATTGGCGGGTGGATAGTCTTGTTGTGTACTCTTGACGTCTTCGGAATCTTTACGGTGGCTGCCTTTTCAAGTCATGTGGCAAAGAATCTTGAGGGTTTTCAAGTCCAGATGGTGTTAGCTTTTACCGCCCTCATAATGGCGTTTTTTGGCAAACGGGTATTGAATAAAAGGAACAGCAATGGAGAAGATTAAAAAATACGGCCTGATAATTGGGATAGGAATAACGATATTAATGATGTTGACAATTAGTTCCCAATGTCGTAAAATTGATGGACTGAAAAAGAAATCCGTTATGAGTGAGCTTGAAAAAAAACAGTCGACACTCTTGCATGAGACTATCCCACAGGCAGTAAAAGAGATTGCACCATTGCCAGAGGACAAGGCGAGACTTGGCGATAAATTGTGGAGCGAATAAATGGATTTTAAGCGAGTCAATAAAGAAATCATCATTAGAGATGACTGTGGATCTTGTGTTCATTACTATCATCACGGTGGCACAATGGTAGATCGTGGCTGTAACTCAGTTGGACATAACCACAGTAGCATAAAATACGATAGTAAAATAAAATACAGTGATGAGATTGATTGTCCATATTATCACAAAAGGTAAACTTTATGAAAATTAACAAAAAGGAGAAAAAGATGAGAAAACTATGTGTTTTGTTTCTAACTTTGGCGATTCTCGTGGGGGGGGCTTTTGCTGCCTTCGCTTGGGAATTTGAGTTTGACAGCCGGTTTGAGTATCCGCTCGACAGGCACGATGGCTTTGTCCCATCAAGTCAGTATGAGGGGATCCCTGCCGGATTTACTTTCCTCAATGCGGACATCAAGGTGAATGGAGCATCTGTTGGGCCGTTCCCGATTAACAACAAATACAACACTCCGTGGCTCGGCAATGTGATCGATAATTTTGCAGTGCCGACTTTCGGGCATAGAGACGTTAGGTTAGAAACAGGCGGGTCGTTTAATTTTTTCTACCTTCCTGAATTGAGAGCCGAAGGATATCTCCTTGTACTTGGTAACAATATGTCCACATATGACGTTAAGTACGAAACAAGCGAAGCCTTCAGTATCGGGGGAAAGATTACAAACGAAGAGCTACCTTGGCTCGGCGTAACGACTCGATGGTTCAGACAGGAGTTTAAGGGTAGATATACCACTGGGATTGATGCTGGGTATATTGACGCTTTAGCGTATTTAGACAACAGAACTCCCATTGGCGGGCCGTTTTTCAGCTACGATTATTTTGCTGGAATTGGAGCCGGCCTTGATCGTCTGGAAAGATACTATAAAGTGGAAGGTTCTATCAATAGGTTTTCACTCGGTCTTGAAGCTGAACATGATTTTGGCTTTTTTGGCCCGGCATGGACAGAAAGAATAAAAGGAAGTCTGGGGATCGCTTGGGCGCCCACCTTGTCCCGCATGGAAGAGGAAGAGACAGCACTAAGATGGAGAGGCCCTTACCACAGCAAAACTCTCGCCCCTGCATGGAAGGCTGACACTCAGGACATGGATTGGGGAGTCGGTTCGACAAGTGCTGGGGTCAGCGTAGATGTGATAAATTTCAAAAATGGCGGAGCACTTTCGGTTGATACTAATTATACCGGAGTCTTCGGTCATAAGGTTGAGGGGAAACGTTTTAAAATAGAAAATGATTTCTCTCATTTTATCGGTGCCGGAATTTCAATCTCATTTTAGAAATGGGGATGGCGGGGAGCATATCGGGAATAAACCAGAAACGAATGCTACCCCGCCAAAAAGAGAGGACGCTATGAAAAAGATAGTAACGTTCACTGTTTTTATTATCGTCTTTACTTTGTGGTTGATGGTTTATACGGCTCACCCAGCAGAATTAAAGACAGTAGGCAGTGCAGCGGTTATCACGTTTGAAGATAATATCACCACTGTTTTTTTCAGTGCTGAAATTGCAAACCTAACAGAAGATGATGGATATGTATTTTTCATCTGTGAAGCCATAGACAGGAAGGGAAACGTTATTGAAACAAGGGGTGTAGACTCTGGCTTTGCAAAGGTCTTTTTAATCAAAGGGAATACGACCAGAAATATTCTGGTTACTTTCTCTTTTAGTAACCTCCTTGGAAAAGCAAGCGAGGTTACTATTAGGACAAGACAGGTTCAAGCAATAAACACATAAGGAGGTTAAAAAATGAATATTCACACAAGTGGTTTTGTCCAAGTTGTCGATGATTGGGGTCTTTTGGGTTGGGATAAAGAGTATGTAAGCACCCTTACAACCACCACAAATGCAACAGAGTGGATAATCGCAAAGGTTTGCTATCGATGCGGTTTAACACATTTTTATGAGCAACATATATGCCCATCACCAACAACCACTACAATAGCGGCAGAAGAGTCAAAAGTAAAATGGGGCGATATAGCCCACATATTTAAGGAAAAAGAAAATGAAAAAGATTATAATTATAATTTTGACTATACTTTGTTTTAGTGGCTGTTCAACAATCAGTAGAGTAACCGACCTCAAAGGCCAACCCCCCGTGGCTGACCTCTTCCCAGACGATGAGGATATTGCAAGGGTAATCGAAGAGATAAAAGCAAAGCCTGTAGCCAAGAGTAAAATCAAATACACGCCCAATGGTTACCTTGTACCTCCTGATATTTATGAGAAGATATTAAACGATAAAATCTACCTTTTGGCTTTGAAGAAGAAAGTCAAAGAGTTCGCAAAAGACTACGATCCAGAGACCCTGAAAGAAGCCGCGATGCAAGACCTTGGGACAATGACCCTAACCATCCTTTTAATCATGGGAATCTTTGTCTACTAACCCCCAGATTTCACGTGAAACATTCCCTTTAAGTAACAACTACTCCCATATACTTTTTACCCAACCAAATAAAAATGCATTATAATGAAAATAAAGCTTGACACTACATTGCATAAATGCCATAATTTAGACAATTCAATAACAAATCTTATTAAGGAGAGGGAAATGAAAGAGTTTATTAAGTTTTTTGAGAAACAAGAGAAGAGAAAAGGGGTGTCCTATATCTGTTTTGTTAAACATAAAACAGACGGCGTTCTTGAATTTATGGACGGTAAACCAGAGGAAATAATGGTTGCACTAATGGGGGTTTTTGGGACTAACGATAGCCTGCGGAAATTCTTTAAGGAAGTAATTGAAAGCATGGACAAGGTTGATAAAAAGTATAATCTCAAAAAAAACAAGTAGCCTAAACCCCTTCCCCTCTCAATCGAGGGGGCGCAATTATAGGAAAATAAAATGGCTGGAAAAGCACAAACGAAACTGATTCACCTTGATAGGCTAATGAAAGGTTATGGGATAGCAAGTTTTGCTCTTGACATTGGGGTCGATCCTTCAACCTTGTGGCGATTACGAAACTGCAAAACAGGTACTACCGCCGACACTGCGTTAAGGATAGCAAACGTATTGGGGTGTAAGGTCGAGGATCTGTATCCAGAGGAGGGGAAGTGATGGCAAGGGTTGAGGTCAAAAGCAGTGATAAAAGGGAAACGACATGGCTTCTGGAAATAGTCGTAACGCAAAACGGCGGGCCACATAAATACCGGGCAACCTTTTTTTATGAGGGAAATGCTTATGTCTGTGTATCGGAAAGTCCGTTACACTCTCAACATGAAGTTGAAAAATATTTAGATCGAGAAAATATTAACTGGCGGTTTTAAAATGGAAATATATAAATTAGAAAAGGGAGTAATGAATTTTAAACATAGCCCTACGTGTATTCATAAATATCAGAAAAGAGTAGAGAGGAATCATGTGGCTGGTATTGCAGAGACGCTTCTTATTAATTTTAGCAATTACGGGTGGTTCAACGAGCCAACCTATGGAAGATGGCAATATGACCACGGTGCCGAGCCGTGGGAATTTTAAGGAGAATGAAATGGAAGGAATATGCAAAAAATGCAATGGCAGTAATGTCAGATATGGGAACCAAGAACAGGATAGCGAAACCGCAGAGCTTGAATATGATTGTAAAGACTGTGGGCATGAAGGATACGAGTATTTTGAAGTTGTCTTTAAATACACCTCTTCAACATAGGAGAAAAAAAATGACACAGCAAGAATTAAATGAACTTTACAAAAACGGGTTCAAGACAACCCTGAGTCGGTTGGTACTGGGCGACAAGGGAAGATACTACATTGAGGAGATGAAGCCAGAAGATGAATATCTTGAAGAGATAATTGACCGAATCAAGGCGGACGAAATTCTCATTGACAACGCTTTTAAAAAGGGGATGAAAAATGCTGACCGAAGCTGAATGGAACAAACGGAAGGAATACATCGGGGCGAGTGAAGCTGCTGCGGTAGTTGGCGTTTCCAGATGGTCAACTCCCCTGCAGGTGTGGGCAATCAAAACAGGCCAAATTCCGTATAGCGATGAAGAGACTCTCCAGCAATGGGTTGGCACGAACCTTGAGGAGATAGTCGCCAAGAGATTTACAAAAGAGACAGGGCAAAAGGTCAGGCGGGTAAACGAGCCTTTCAGACACAAAAAATATCCTTTTCTCACTTGTCAGATAGATAGAAAGATTGTGGGTGAAGATACTATTTTAGAATGTAAAACTGCCTCGGCTTATAAGGTGAAAGAATGGGATGAAGAGGAAATACCCATTGAGTACATCCTTCAGGTGTATCATCAATTAGCTTGCACTGGGTATAAAAAAGCATTCATCGCCTGTCTGATTGGTAATCACAAATTTGTAATAAAAGAAATATTGTATGACGAATCGGTGATAAAAGACCTCGTTAAAAAAGAAGTCTATTTCTGGAAAGAATTTGTTGAGAAGAAAATCATGCCCGGAATGATAAGTGCCAAAGATGGCGATGTACTCTATCAGCTTTTCCCTGTTGCGATCGAGGGCGATCCCTTGCCACTTGATGATGAGGCTAACATAATCATCGAAAACCTTGACGCTCTGAAAAGCGATAAGAAATCACTTGAATACCAGATTGAGAAAAAGAAAAATCAGCTAAAGGCGATGCTCGGCGATTCCGAGGTTGGGGAAACTTCAATCTATCAGGTAACATGGAAAAACTCAATCCGCAAAGCCTACGAGGTAGAGGAGAAGGAATTGAGAACCTTGAGATATAAAGCAAAAAAGGAGGAGGGGTAAATGAAAAAGATGATTGAGAAAAAATATTGTGATGCTTGTGAAAACAGTGAAGCTACAACCTATTGCCATACTTGTTCAATTTTGTTATGTGATGGGTGTGCCGTTGATGTAAATGTCGGGGAAGTGATACATTGGACATGGTGTAAAAAGCACGCTTTGGATATGTACAAACACGCCAGATTAAAAGAAATGATAACACCCAAAACAGAGGAGAAATAAAATGGCGAGACCAGACGAAGTCGGCAAGGTATTAGAAAAGATGCCGGAAGTTACCAGCCTTGAAAAAATGATATTTGCAGCATCAAAGGAAATCGGCAAATCAGTCCCAGACCAAATCAAACCGGAGAGAATCATTCAAATCGCATTGACGTGTGTGAGGACCAACCCCGATCTTGCGAAGTGTACTCCGGCCTCTTTTCTCGGTGCGCTGTTTGTTTCGGCCGAGCTCGGCCTTGAACCAATAGCCGGGAATGCATATATAATCCCATTCAACAACAAGAGAAAGATAAATGGAAATTGGCAAACAATAAAAGAGGCGCAGTTTATTATCGGTTATCGTGGGCTGGCCTCACTATTTTACCGACACGCAAAGAGCCTTGGGCTTTCGTGGGGGGTTGTCTATGAGGGAGACACTTTTGATTATCAATATGGAACAGATCAATATCTTCGACATAAGCCAGGGGAAAGCAAAGACAAGGTCATAGGATACTACGTAATCGCCTCACTCCGGGGTGGGGATAAGCCATTCCTTTATATGACCAAAGAGGCTTGTCTTGCTCATGGGGAAAAACACTCAAAGACGTTTAATAATGGAAAGTTTCATGACAGCTCCCCCTGGGCAAAAGAATTTGACGCTATGGCCAAAAAGACTGTTTTGATTCAGTTGGCTAAAACTCTACCCCTATCAGTCGAATTACATCAAGCGATACAGAGTGATGAAACTTCCAGAGAATACCGAGAGGGGGTAGGGAGTGCATTTGATATTAAGCCGGAGCCGTGGGGTGATGATGTTGTTGAAATTGAAGAGGCTGATCATCAAGAAAATAACCCAGCACCCGTTTGTAATGAGCTTGTTAGTACCGCCAGAGACTACTATATACAGCTACAAGATGCTAAGGGTAAAAGTTTGGCAATCGGGTTTTATAACCACGCAAAACAAAAAGCGGGGCTTGAATCCTACGTAAGCATTGAAACTGGAACCCCAGAGCAGATCACAAAAGTAATTGATTTATTGAAAATTAAGATTGAGGAGACAAAATGAGTGTAAACAAAGCGATTTTAATCGGCAACCTCGGAGCCGATCCAGAAGTGAGATATACGCCCAGTGGTACGCCTGTGGCTAATTTTAGCATTGCCACAAACGAAAAATGGACTGACAAAAGTTCCGGTGAGAAAAAAGAGCAAACAGAGTGGCATCGCATTGTGGCGTGGAATCGCCTTGGTGAGATATGCGGCGAATATTTAAAAAAGGGAGACCAAGTCTATATCGAGGGGAAAATACAAACTCGTTCATGGGAAGACAATGACGGAGTCAAGCGTTATTCCACAGAGATAAACGCCTTCACAATGACGATGTTGGGAAACAGGGGCGATACCACAAACGATATACCAGCGGGAGATGCTCCAGTTGATGATGATATCCCATTTTAGTTGCAGATTTACCTTGACATCCGCGTTGGAAGGTGAAAAAATAGTATCTATAACAGGAGAATAAAATGACTGATTTAAAAAATGTAGATGATATCGAATCAATAAAATCTTCAATCCAAGAGATAATTGAAGAAGCGATTGAGAAGATAAACGAAATAACGGCCAACGCTATCAAAGAACTGGAGGGGTTGAAATGAGAAAAGAAATAAAAGAAGAGGTTGTGAGATATGAATATGTTTGTGATCTCTGTGAAAACGATGCATCATATAAATGTGTGTATTGTAAAAAAGAGACGTGTCGCAAACATACATCTTTTGATGACATTGATGATTGGGGCTGTGGCATGGGTGATGGCACTATTAGCATTTGCACAGATTGCCAAGAAGTCCACGACAAATATAGAGAAAAGTTCTTGGCGTTGCGGGACAAGTATGACAAGCTACACGAAGAAGCTGTAGAAAAACTGCAGGCAATGCGACAAAAAGAACTGGAGGAGGTAAAATGAATCTTGACAAATTAGATAGATATTTAACCACCGACTACGATCTTGAACGCGCCCCGGACTGTGATATGTGTGTCGTTGGCAGGTGGTGCAAGAATGATGGCCTTTGCGATGGAGTACTTGACGGGAAGGTCGGGGATTATGATGTTGACTTTCTGATCAGCTTGGTCGGTGAAATATGTGAATGGTCGAGGGTCGATCCATTTAGTAAAATAAACTGGGAAAAGAAAGGGGGATAGGTAATGAAGTATTGTAAATGGTTTTTTGTTTTTTCTGCATTGTATTTTGTTTGGGAAATTACACAGACGGTAAAAATATTAGGATTGCACAAAATGATTATATTCGAAGTCATTTTTGTGGTTACCTTTTTGTTTTTGGCGTTTATTGCAAAAAGGGAGGAGACATAAAATGCGTTACCTTAAATACTGGCTTTTGCTATTTCTTCGGGGTTTACGGCGAGATTAAAGAACCGATCTTATTTTACAATGTTATTGGAGGTGTAGAAATGGGTTGGTTTACAAAGAGAAGAGATGAAAAGTTTAAAAAACTAATTAGGGAGATGTTGGATGACGTGGCAAATTTCCCGACAAAAATGCCCGATTTGCTTGAGGGGATAGTTATTGGCTTCCTTCTATATAATAGGGGATTTTCTAAAGAAGAGTTGTTGTCGTTTTTGGGGGCGGTAGAGAAGGAATTGCCCACTATGCCCGTTAAAGAAGCTATAGATAAGATATTGGAGGGTAAATAATGTATACAAAAGAACAGTTGGGAAAAGTCGCTAAAGCGTTAGGGCTTTACATCCAAGAATATGATGGAATTTTTACATTTGACCGGAACCCTTATTCAAGCCTTGACGCTGTATTTCTCTCCCCCGAAGGCTCCCGTGCTATTCAGGATTATCTGATAGCAGAGGGGTTTAACGTCTTTTCGTACAGTGGCGACCAGTACACTAAGAATCTAAACGATTGGATTGTAGATATTGGCAGGCTCAGTGTTTATGAAATGCCAAGCAAGGCATACAATGGCAAAGGCAACACCCCCCAAGAAGCTCTCTTAAATTGCATGATACAGTATGTGGAGGTAAAAAATGTATGAATACATGAAAATCCTTACCGTCAATGAACCCACGGAATATGTTGAATGTCCATATTGCAACGCCGGGGTTTATTTTAAATGTGGTAAAAGTGGAAAGTCTCTTTTGTTATGTCATGACTGTAACTATATTTTTGAATTAAGGGTGGAGATGGAATGAAGGGGATAACAATGTGCCCAGAAGAAATCTGCCCACTTGCGGGAACTTGCTATCGTTCCATAGAGAGCGGAACTAAGCCAGTACGTCGGCAATGGTGGGGGAATTTTCGTTGTGGATATGACACAAAAAACAACACTTGTGATTATTACTTGAGGCCGGAGATGATGATTGAGGAAGGTCCATTGCTACAGTATGTGGAGGCGATAAATGAATAAAACCAATATCGAATGGTGTGATTATACGTGGTCGCCAGTAACTGGTTGTCTCCATGGGTGTTCGTACTGTTACGCCAGAAAACTCGCCAAGACCCGATTGAGAGGGCGGTGTGGGTATCCACAGGACAATCCCTTCACCCCTACCTTTCACCCTAACCGATTTGATGAACCGTTGAGTGTCAAAAAGCCATCAAGAATATTTGTCTGTAGCATGGGCGACCTTTTTGGAGAGTGGATGTTTAGTCAATACGAATATTGTAGTGCGTGTCAGGGAACAGGAGAGGATATGGGAGGAGGGCAGTGTCCTAAATGTAAAGGTAACGGGTATGATGCAAATCCAATGGTAATGTATCAAGTCATTGACATAGTAATAAGCATGGCTAAGCAATGCCCGCAGCACACATTTATTTTCCTCACGAAAAACCCCAAGAGATATGCCGAGTTCGATTTTCCAGAGAACTGCTGGCTGGGGACTTCGGTAACGGGAGACTATTCATCTGGGCATACAAGAGAGATTGAAGATAAAAAAATATATGAGTTATCGAAAACGAAGTCAAATCTCACATTTATTTCTTGGGAGCCAGTGATGGGGCCACATCGAATGAATTACTATAAATGCGACTGGCTCATCATGGGAGCCATGACAGGCCCCAGATCAAAGAAATACGCTCCCGATCCTCAATGGATTGAAGATGCTATCAAGACGTGCAGAGAACGAGGCATCCCAATCTTTATGAAGAAGAGCCTTGCAGATGTTTGTAAAGCATTAGAAATAGATTCAATACAGGAGTGGCCAAAATGAAAGCTCTTGACTTGTTAGTCGATTATTTTGATGATGGTGATACTGATCTTGACGTAACTATTGAGGATGTATTGAAAGGTGAGATTGAATCACGGGAAGCAAGGGGGCTTATGCATAGAGATGTTGGGTGCTATTGTAGCCTGTCTGATTTTGCGTGGTGTGGGAGTTTAAACCTTAAAGAGTGTGAGGTAGAGGAATGAAAAAATATTTTATTCACTGCGGTGAATACTTCAAGTCCTTGAAATTGTTGAAGAAAAAGGACGAGGAGCTTTCCCGGGCAGAGATTATTCACCGCATAAATGAGGGGTTGCCAGAGGGGAAAACCATTGGAGAAGGACAGCTTTGCAACTACCGAGACAACATCAAGTCGCCGTCTCCTGAAGTCGCGGAGTTGATGATTGAGATCATGGGAGAGGATGCCGGAGCCGTCTATCCTTGGCACGATAAGGTAGTTATCCCTCTCAGAGAGGAAGTGAGAGAGCTCAAGGATACGATCCTACACCTATCGCCGGACATTTTCACCTTTTCGTGGCGGAGAGAGGTATTCAGGACGTTAAGATACCTGATAATTGCTGGTGCTGTCCTGACATGGACGTTCATTTACATCTACTGGGAGCCTTTTGTTGACAAGGCAGTTGAAAAGCACTTCAGATCGTATGCTGAAGAGGTAATTGACCGTGACGTCAGGATCAGAGAGCTTGAAGGAATGAATAAATCGATGAATGAGAGGATAAACAGCCTCAAAGAAAAGCTCGATCGAAAGAATAAAGCGTTGAGAGAGAAAGGAGACCTTGTCGAAGACCTTGTCGAAAAAAGCAAAAAGGCGAAATAGATGAAAAAACTAATTGAGGATATTGATAAAGCACGATTAGCATTGGCAAGAGCGGTTATTCGTTTAGAGGGCGGGGAGTTTACCGTTGATCAACCTTTAAAAGACATTGAGTTGGCCAGAGAGTGGCTGCTCGCATACAGGGAAGAATTATATTCTAAAAAACAAGCCGACGATATGTCAAAATGGGAAGAACTATTACAAAAATTAGGGGGTACTAAATGAAAAGAAAAATGGAAACCAAAATGACAGCAGGAATGGATGAAAAAATCGGGAAATTTTGCCCTGAATGTAAAAAAGAGCTTTCGTACGAAGGAAGTATTGATTTTGCTATTAGACGAGCTCCTTTTAGAATTATATGTCGTGCGTGTGGTTGGGAACCTAATAGAAATATTAGTAAAGTATTGATTAAATCACTTCAAGCACACGCCCTTATCATAGCAGAATGCACAAGGGCACAGGCTGACATTGCGGCCAAAACCGCAGAGAATATGCAGAGGGAAGCCTTGGGACAGTCAATGGCGTACGGCTATGAATCTTTTGACGAAATTAAAATCCCAAGCCAAGATTCGATAGTTGCTCTTTTTGATGAATATAGTTTTTGTGATATAAAACATCGGTAAACAGAAGGGACAATGAAGTGGTTGTAAATACCATTATGCAAGGCGATTGCCTCGAAGTTATGAAGGACATTCCTGACAAGTCGGTGGATTTAGTTTTGACTGACCCGCCGTATGGAAAAACAAAATGTAAATGGGACGTAGTTATAGATTTAGATAAAATGTGGGTTCAGTTGAAAAGGGTTATTAAAAAGAACGGGGCGATTGTTTTATTTGGCAGTGAGCCGTTTTCAAGTCATTTAAGAATGAGCAATTTAGAAATGTATAAATATGATTGGGTAGCGGAAAAGACAAGGCCTACTGGATGGCTTGATGCCAATAAAAGACCATTAAACAATGTTGAGAACATTATTCTTTTTGGTCGGGGGCAACAAACATATAATCCGCAAATGAAAAAAGCAAACAAGTTGCATAAAAGGGGACTTACAAAGGAAAAAAAATTAGGTGGCTATGGGAAAGAAAAAGGTTATCTTCAAAAAGAAACGGGGATTAGATATCCTAAAAGAATTATTAAAACAGACAATGCTAATGCAAGGGGAATCCTTCACCCCACCCAAAAACAGGTTGGGCTTATGGAATATTTAATATTGACTTATACCAACGAGAACGAAATAGTTTTAGATTTCACTATCGGTTCCGGCACTACCGCCATAGCCTGTTTAAAACTAAATAGAAACTACATCGGAATAGAAATAAGTGAGGAGTATTGTAAAATGGCTGAGGATAGAATTAAAGAAGAAATGAGACAGGAAAAACTATTTTGAAATTGAGATTTTTCATCTTGTTCTTTTTCATACCGGCAATACTATTCGCTCAGGAGTGGGACTTCCTCGACGACTGGAGTGAGGCGGTAGAGAGAGAAGTTGAAACGACTGAGGCGATCAAAGAAAATATCAGGGAAATAAAGGCGATGGTGAATGATTCGATCATCGAATGTCTCCCGACAATATGGCCATGCGATGGGAGGGTTGCTTCTGGATACGGACCCAGAATACATCCAAGATACGGTAGGCTGAAATTTCACGCCGGCGTTGACATTGCAAATAAGATAGGAACCCCGGTAGTAGCTCCGGGACGGGGGGAGGTCATCTTCACAGGGTGGCACAGAGATTTAGGGTGGTACGTTAAGATCAGGCACACAAACCGAGTAGTAACGAAGATGGGCCACCTGAGCGCCATTTATGCGAATATAGGGGCAAAGGTCGAAAGGGGGGAGAGGATCGGCTCTGTGGGCGTCTCAGGCTGGGTAACGGGGCCTCACACCCATTACGAGATAAGAATTGATGGTGTAGCAGTAAATCCTATAGATTGGATGATGGTGAAATAATAACCTAAAACAAGGAGGAGAATATGGAAAAAGTTAAAAAGTTTATTTCGGGAGTATGGGCGAAGATCAAGGCTGATCTTGAGCAGAACCTACAGGCGACGCAAGCGTTCATCTGGAGCAACAAAAAAATCTCGAAGGTGGCGAAATGGATGATTACTAAGATGACGGAACTCAAAGAATGGTCGACAATTCGCACCAATGAATGGCTTGCAAATTCGATTACGCTGAGGGAAGAGAGACACGAGAGAAGGATTGAGAGGTTGAAAGAAAGGAGAGTTCAGATATTGTCAGAATTAGCTGAGATCGCAAAGCACGTACCCGAAGAAAAAAAACCAAAATAACCCGGCCACAACTCGGCGGGGGAAACTCCGCCGGGTGATTTTTAGGAGGTGATAATGAAAGAATTACTAAAAGACATGACGGAGTATAGAGACTTGTTGAATGGATACATCAAAGAAAGGCCCATCCATTCGACCACGGTACTTTCTGATTGGCGAAAAGAAGTCGCCGATTGCGATCAAATAATCATTGAGATAAAAAAAACAAAGAGTTTGATTGAATTGAAACAAGCGGTGCTGGCGTATCGATTATCAAAAAACCTTGATAGTTATGAACTTCAAAAACCCAACATCCCCCACGTTTGCAATTATGTGCTTAAAAAAATAGAACAAATAAACCTTGACACCGCCTAAATAAAAATATAAAATAGCTAATAATACGTAATCTGATGAGGGTTCAAAATGAAGATACAATTTAGCAATGGTCGGCGGCAACTGCAAAGCCCGCACTCTTTCCTCATCGGAAGACGTATTACGGCCATTGCTATTTTTACGTTTGGAGGATAAAATGGAAACAATTGATGAGAAAATTAAAGAGATAAGGGGCAGGGCCATAGAGGGGACAAAACAGGACGTAAGCAAAAACGATGTTAATTTTTTAATTGGAGAGATAGAAAGACTTAGAGCGATAATTGCTGGATCGGCAAGAGAGATCCAGCAATATATGCAAGTAAGTGTAGAGATGATTTGGGATAAGGATATTTAGATGGAGGTATAAAATGAGGTACATCACGCCAGAGTACATCGAGGAGTGCAAGAAGATACAGCACTTGATTGAGCCGAAGGACATGAATAAAATGAATGTTTATCGGGCTGGGTTGGTTTGCGTTTCAACAAATTCAAAAAGGCTTAATGAAGATGACATCTTTCTCCCTGACCTTGGGTGGTTAGTGGGGAAAGGATTAGAAGTGGGTGGGTGTTTTGAGCTTGAGTATTGCGATGGTATAAAAGATGACACAATAAAGGCTGGATATTATTGTGGGCTTACTGACGAGGAGGCTTATTTGGGAGACACCCCCGAACTCGCCTGTCTAAAAGCTCTTGTTCAATTGATGGAGAAGTAGATGCCAGACCGAGGATTCATTCTTTTATATAGAAAATTCTTTTACGGAAAGTATTGGAATCAAAAAAGAGTGTTCAGTAGAGCAGAGGCTTTTCTCTCACTTATAATGAAAGCACAGCATACAGAGCATGAAATGATAACTCACAAAGGAGCCATAATAACTGTAAAAAGAGGGGAAATGATAACGTCTTTACGCAGTTTGCGGGAAGAATGGGGTTGGAAGTCGATCGGAAAGGTGCGAAGGTTTGTCGAAAACGATCCCGATGTTGAACTAAATACGGAACGGGACTATACAAGGATTTTCTTAAAGAATTTCGATAGTTACCAAGACCCCTTCGGGAAGAACGGAACACTAACGGAACACAAACGGAACACTGACGGAACACCAACGGAAACCCAACGGAAACCCAACGGAAACGTACAAAGAATGATAAAGAATGAAGAAGAATTAAAAGAAGAGAGAGAGGAGTTGTTGAACCCACAAACAGACAACAAAATAGGTGGTGATTCATTGTCTTCTCTCTCTCTTCATTCTGACAAATTAAATGAATTATTAGATCACTGGAATCAAATAAACCCAGAGGACGGAGCACTCAAGGGGTGTGCTCATGTTCTTGTTTGGAGTTATCCAGCAAAGGTGGTGGTTTTAAAATGTTTTGATACGGGGTATTCTTTGAAGGATTTAAAACAAGCTGCCACCAACTTTCAACACAACCTAAATAAAAAGAAAGGTAATTGGCCAGCGACACCTTTAAGGATTGATACTTTTTACGATGAACTGTTTGTGAGTTATTTGCCAAATAATTACAAAGGAGGGGAAAGTGAGCCAGACGACAGCGAAATCCCAGACATCATCGGAAACGTGTGATTGTGGGGCACCGGTTATTTTAAAAACCATTGTCTTCATGGGTGAGCCACACACTCTCAAAGAACCTACTTGCGATTGTAGAGACATTGCGATTGCTAAAGAAGAAGAGGATGTAAGAAATAAAGAAAAGAGATTTGCGTTTGAAAGGAAGCAAAAAGACCTCGATCACCTAACCAACGACCATTTCTTGCGAGGTGTTGATGGCGAGATTACTTTTAAAGGTTTAGATCGCACAAACAACAAGAGGATCGCAACCATTGAAGGTTACCTTGACAACCTGGGCGATAATTTAAAGGATGGAAAATCCTTTGGATTGTTAGGAAAGGCGGGCAGGGGTAAAACCGCATTGATGATTTGTCTACATAAAAAGTTGATAGAGAATGGCGTTACGTCCGCCCTTGTAAACGCCCCGTTGTTTTTTCCAAAACTTGACGCAATGGGAATCGCCGAGAGAGAGGGGTGTGTTGAAAAACTTATGAAGGCGAGGTGTTTGTTTTTAGATGACCTTTTCAGGACTGACTACACTCCAGCCAAAAGGGAATTGATTTATAGAATTATCGAATACCGTTATCCACTATGTTTGCCGACATTCTTTGCGAGCAATATTTACGATAAAAACGCAGAAGAGATTAGAAAAAAGATGGTGTCAAGTCTTGGGAGTGGTGAAGTTTCGGAGGCAATAGCCGACAGGTTGTTTAATGAAAGGGTCTGGCTTGTGATGTTTATTGGTGGCGAATCTTTTAGACAGGGAGGTTTAAAATGAGTTTATTTAAAAAAGCTATTAAGGTAGAGTCATTTAAGGAGAGATTCCCTCTTCTTGATTTTGACAAAGTACAATTTGAGACAGTTGATGGTGAAATTTACAGGGAAGAAGAAGAGCAAACATGGAACCATAAAGAGACTATTAAGTTCATGTTAAAAGAGGGGATTCCGTATACGCCAGATCCGATTGTGAGATTTTATTTTAAAAACGGGGATAGCAGTAGTGTTGGCCCCGCGAAATTGAGTGAAGCGGAACATTACATGAAAAACAGACCAGACGAATACCCACTAATTGGGATACAGATATGGATAAACGATGATTTAAGGATGCTTATAGGAAATACGTGTTTATCGGAGGTGTGAGATGAGCAGACTTGAAGAGATTAAAAAGCGAGAGGAAGAGGCAACTCCGGGGCCGTGGACATTTTATAGTCGCGATAGTGGCAACGAAGAAGACGACCCAACAAAAGACTCGGAATGTGGTCTTGGATGGGATATTGAAGAGATACCTTGTGATATGAGAGGGCGCTTCAAGCATGGCCACGATGCCAACTTCATCGCCAACGCCCGCTCCGACATCCCATGGCTAATCGCAGAGGTAGAGAGGTTGCAAGACCTTAACCAACATTACGAAAAAGATTTAAAGTGGTTATGGCATTACTGGGGGAGAAGAGAAAGGCCGGAAAATTATAAACAAACAATGGGGGGCAAAGGAAGGAGTTTTCGATCCTGACATGATAGTTTATGTACATTTTGGGAACTTTAAGGAGGGATGAAAAATGACACACGTTAGAATTGAAGCTAAGGGCGCATCGAATAAACAACTCTACAGGGAGGTTGTGAGACTTCAACAGGAGAATCAACAGATGAGGGGCCAGCTAAATCACATCAACACCACTTTATTGAGAACGTTCAAAAAGAAGAAGCTCGATAAGATTTTCGCACCGCCGAAACCGAAGAAGGCAAAGAAGATCAAGAAAAAGGTGGCGAGAGTGGAGCAGGAGCTTAAAGATGTTAAGGTCGAATTGTCCAAGCCGCCAAAGGGGGTAAAATGAAAACCACAGAAGAGATAATTTTAGCTATGAAAGGCAGTATTGATTGGTATGTGGAGGAGGGGTTTAAATCTGAAAACATGGTTCAATATGAAGGTGAGAAGACCTCTATTTTCCACCCTTCTTATCGTGGCAGAATAGAGGAATTAGAAAACTTCTTAAAATGGATAAAAGAATGAATAAAAAAAGTAAAAAAAGACTTGACAAAGGTGTTACGGTAGTATAAAGTGCAACTATGGATCAACATTATCCATAGAACCTCCAAGAAGGCCGGGGAAGTGATTCCTTGGCCTTTGTCTTTTTTAGGGTGATTGTGATGAAATAAAAAATGAAAAAGAAAAAAGCTAAAGACAAAACTCCCCTGGAACTCGCAAAAGAAAGGGCTGAAAAAGATTTCAAGAAATGGATTAAAGATCGTGATGATTGGACGTGCCAATTTTGTGGACAGTCGAAACAAGATGGGAAGGTTATTCAATGGTCTCATTACTGGCCCCGCGGTGATTGGAATGTTAGATTTGACCCCGAGAATGTAGATTCACTTTGTCAGGGGTGTCATTATAAACACGAAAAGCAGAAGCAAGGATTTTATAGGGAGTTCAAATTAAAACAATTGGTACCAGAACGATATGAAGCATTGGAGGCCAGGGCAAGTATTTCGATTAAACAATGGCTGGCTCTTGAACAATGTGGAGAGGTGGTTCATGGGGATCGGGATTACTATTATCCAGAGGTGGTTAAATGAAAAAGTTTGATTTGAGGCTTGAGTGGTTGTTCTTTAAAAGTCGGGTAGATAGGCGATGGGAAAAGCTAATGATGACTTTAGCGTGGAAACTTCCCAAGGTATTAGTTAAATGCGCTTCTCTCCGACTAATGGCCCATGCAACACAGGGGGAATATTCAGATACAGAAGTGCCAGAGCTGGATGTTTTGACGGCCCTCGGTCGTTGGGACTTCGATAAACTTCTGAATGTCCCCAAAACAATACCCAGAGGATAGAGGGGCGGTTAAATTTTTAAGGGATAGTTAAAAAGTGGGGCCTAAATAGCTTATCTGGTAAAGCGCCAGTGTCGAAAGATGGTGGAATTGTTGGTTCGAACCCAACTTTAGGTCTCGCCATTAATTTAATTAGAAAATAAATGGATTTATTCATGGTCATATTTTTTGTGGGGCTTTTAATTCTGGGGAGTTGGAAATGATGAATTGTCTTTTATGTGGCGTAAAGGATACAACTGTTTGGCTCGCCAATGATGGTTATGTGGTTTGTAGCGAGTGTGTGGAGGGTGGTGTTGAGAAATTATGCAAGGCCTGCCTGGTATTTCTTAAGTGCCAGCTTTGGTCAACAAGCGTAGAACACGGGAGCACAGAGAAGTTGTCAGAATGTTTGTATTTAAAATTACGGTTTTGGAAATGATTAAAGCTAAATGCGAACAGGTGGATTTTGGGGGGTAGTGGCAATGGGAGATAAAATTATCAAAGAGTTGAAGCGCATAGGGTCTGACCTTTTCGTTATCTTTTCGATTGCTACCATCCTTGTTATGGCGGTTGTGGCCCCTTTTATTATTGGTGTGTGGTTTTAAATGATTGAACCCTTATCCCCAGAAGAGATAGCCAACATCGAAGGTCAATATGACCGGATACTTCAAATGCTGGCCGAGATTGATGCTGGAATGCATAATGTGGGCACTACATACAAATAGAAATATCCGTCTTTAAAAGAACATATATCTGTACGTATTGCCGCAAAATACACGAGCGGACTTTTTGCATGACAAGTAGTCAGTCTTTTTATGAGCAGAACGAAATGCAATCTTAAAGGAACTTACAGTAACAAATGGGCATAGACATCCTATCACCGAGACAGGCTAACTTATTAGAAATGTTAATGAATCCTGATAATCTCAAGAAGAGCGTTACCGATATATGCGTAATGGCTGAGATTTCTCGAAAGACATACTATAATGATTTCAAAGACCCGATTTTCTTGAAAGCTCTCGAAAAGGCACGGGAGAATCTTTTAAGCTCCGCCGTCTTGCCAGTAATCCATAAAATGAAAGAAGCAGCTCTGGGCAAGTCCTTTAATGACCGAAAGCTACTACTTGAAATGGCGGGGGCTCATACACCGAAGTTGTCTCTGGATGGTAAATTTGATCATACTATAATTTTTAAGAGCAAAGAAGATGTCGAAAACGTTTGAAATAGATTTAAGCAAAGAGATCAATGATACGTTTTACCCGTTGATTTTAAATCAATCACGTTATCTGGTTTGTTACGGGGGGGCTGGTTCTGGAAAGTCTCATTTTGTAGCACAGAAGTTATTGTTGAGAATCATGTTTGCTATGGCCGGGGGATATAGAGAGAGATTTTTGTGTCTTAGGAAAACGGGGCCAGCTGCAAAACTTTCTATCTTTGCATTGTTCAATGATTACATTGACAAGTGGAATTTGAGACAATACGTTTCTATAAACAAAACAGACATGACATTTACATTTGAGGGTGGGTCTAATATTTATTGTGGGGGTCTTGACAAGGAAGAGAAAATCAAGTCTATTGAGGGATTAACAGGTGCATGGCTGGAAGAGCCGACCGAGTTTAACCCGATGGACTTTGAACAAATAGACTTACGATTACGAGGTGATGTTCCGACCTATCTGCAAATCATTTTAAGTTTTAACCCTATATCTCGAATGTCGTGGGTGTTTAAAAGGTTCTTTGAGACAGTCGATCCAGATGCATTTGTTCACCATAGCACCTATCCTGATAACAAGTTCATTGATGAGGATTATAAAAAGAAACTTGAAAATCTAAAAAAAAAGACGCTTATCTCTACATGGTTTACGCCCAGGGGCTTTGGGGCGTTCTTGCAAACCTTATTTATTCCAACTGGAGCGTTATTGATTCGTTCCCGAATAAGCCCAACGATTTATTTTATGGCCTTGATTTTGGGTTTAATGATCCGAACGCTTTACTTAAAATTGGGATACATGATCAAAACATTTATGAGCAGGAATTACTTTACAAGGGGGGGCTTACAAACCCACAGCTTATCAGCGAGCTCAATCGGTTAATTCCTGATAAACGCAGACCCATTTATGCTGACTCAGCAGAGCCTAAAACAATAAAGGAGATCGCAGATGCGGGGTTCAACATTTATCCATGCGTCAAGGGAGCGGGCTCAGTCTATGATGGAATCTTATTTGTTAAAACCAAGAATATTTACATTACAAAGGACAGTGTAAACTTGATAAAAGAAAAGCAAAGTTATAAATGGCGTGAAGACAAGGATGGGAACGTTCTTGATAAAGACCCAGTGGGGATTAATGACCATTGCATGGCTGCCGAAAGGTACGGACTTTATGCGCATCTTAAAAAGGGAAGATACACACAGGAGGATATTAGAAACGATGCAGCTCTTTTTTAGACAAGCCATTGACGGGAGGTAACATGGAAACTAAAAGTCATTGTTGCGATGTTTGTTTGAAGGACTTTGTTGATGGAGAGGGTACGGTTTGCATAGAGCATGATATGCCATATAAGGTAGATTTTAGCGGGGAAAAGTGGAAACAGCTTTATAAAAAAGTATATGAGCGATATTGTAGTTATGAGTGTCATTTGCAAGCGTTGGGTGGAGAAAGTTGGGCGCGATGAATAAAAAGTAGTGGAGGAGAAATGAATCTCTTTTTTAGAACAGTTACTATAAAAACAAAAGCTGGGGATATGAGTTATTTATCCCGAAAGCCTATTATAAAGGATAACTTTGTGGTTTTAAGGTTAAAGGGTGGGGGGATCGAAGAGTTCCACGAGAGCGAAGTTAAAAGGGTCTCGTGGCGAAGTAGGGGCCGAAAGTATACTCAAAAGGATATTACACAGGTGGGGTTTTGAATCCTAACTACGACATAATAATCGCCGAGATTAAAAAGCGGGAGAATGAAAAGCCCTCGTTTTTTGGTATTATTTCTCTTGACATCATCTATCGGGATGGTGTAGTATGTCGTATAGATGTAACAGAAAAGGAGCAGATTAAGGTAAAATGAAAATTAAAGACGTTATAGGACAACTTATTATAAATGATGAGGAATTTAGAGACGAGATTGTTGAATATATATGTGAGGAGAGGGCATTTGAGGAAAGTAAGGTTTTAAAGGAGGTAAGAAGATTAGGGTATACTGCAATAAAAAACGATGGGGCTAAATGCGCATGTTGTGATTATATTTTTTCGGATTTTGTGGGAATGATGCCATGCTATGAAAGTATTAAGGGTTGTAAGCTGATGTATATTGCTGGAGAATGCGACTGGTCGGAATGTGATAAATGTCAAGGCGAGATTTTTTCAGAAGACATAAATAAGAAGATGGAAATTAGCTTGAAAGACGATGATCGTATTCAAAGAAAAAAACTGGACTGGGTCGAGGAAAAGAAATGAATCTCAAAGTCGAATATACCCCATGTATCAAATGGAGTGTTTAATAAAGTAAAATGAAAACCTTAGAAACCTGTCCGAGATGTAATGGTAACAATGTAAATTCATGCAGAATGGATTGGCATATTGGGTGGATGACGTGTCAAGATTGTGGATTAAGTTCTACGGATTGGGAAGAGTTGGGAAGACTAACTGGCAAAAGTGTGTGGATACCAAACGATGATTTAAGGGAAGGCCTTATGATGTAGCCTAACCACATAGCAAACCGTAACTGAAAAACAGAACCGGTAATTCCAATAATGGAGTTGCCGGTTTTTTTATTGGAGAATATTTTGAGCAGAAAAAGCGATTTAGAAAAATACAGGAAGTTCTTCGAGGGAGACGGGGCGGCCATTTATTCAGAGTTCAAAAGTCGCTATCTCTCTACGGACGTGGCCACTGCCGACAAGTTTCCTCTCAGGGACTTTGTATACCAAAACAACATCCGCTTTATTCAAAACGAAAGGGTTAATTTTATACCTGTTGAATTTGAGGTATCAGCAAGTCGGGTTGGCGGTGATAAGCCTGACGAGGCACTGACTGAGGAAGTACTTGCGTGGCTTGATGAGCCTTTCTTTGGTGGAGAGAAGACCTTTTGGGAGGCGTTGCAAGGATACTATTTAACAAGGGAAAACTTTGGAGATCTGTTCTTAAAGCTATATGTTGAAGATGGTGATGTGAAAGCCCAGAAGATGTTTTCAGAGGATGTTACTATCCTTTGTGATGAGGCGGACGTCCGCAATATTACGGGGTACGTCTTTGAGTGGGAGCAAACCGTAGATGTTGGCGAAGATAATGAGCAAGATGTTATTATGAGGGAAGAGATAGATAGCACATCTTACAAGGTATACCAAGAAGGGGTATTGATTGAAGACGAATCTCACAGTTTTGGGTTTATTCCTGTAGTAAAGATTACCCGTGAAGAGCAAGACGGTATCAGATATGGGCGGTCTGGGATTGAGGACTTGATTGAGCCACAGGTGGCAATAAACATGGTTCTGACCAAAAGAGCCTGGGCCACTAAACACAATAGTTTTAGAGTTTGGGCACCGAAGGTTTCTGGAGAGGTAAATGACAACACCCCCATCAAGATATCCCCCGGCTCTGTTTGTTCATTTCCAATTGAGGCCGTTGGTGGCGATATCGATTTGTCTTGTCTTGAGAATGAACTCAAGGAATATAAGAGTCATCTTTTTCAGTTAGGGTCAGTTCCAAACCCCGAAAAAAGCGAAGGTATGAACACTAACATCTCGGCTGTGGCTTTAAACAAAATGCTCGAACCTTTACGAAAATACACCAGGGGCAAACTGCCTTATTTGAGAAAGGGATTCTCTGAGTTAATCGAAAAGGCTTTTAAAATAGATGGAAAGGAAATAAGCGTTTCTATCACCTACCCAAATCTTGAAATGGAAGATCGGGCTTTACTAATACAAGAAGCGAAGTTTTGGTCTGAAAATGGATTTGAAGAAAAAGCCCTAAAGATAATGGGCGTTGATGAAACCGAGCGTAAAGAAATGGAACAAGATAGAGAAAAGACTCAAGAAGAGCGGGACCAGAGAGCACAGGAATTTCAGGATAAGATGATAAACCGTGGTGATATGGAGGTAGAAGAAGATGACCAGAATAGAGAGTGATAAACTAAAAGATTCTCTGTATGGATACTATTCAGAAAACGAATGTGCAAGGTGTGAACATTTTTTCTTTGCGGCACCTGATGCTGGAGAATGTGAGCTACACCGCCATTGGGGGACGTGGCCAAGGTCTCCGGCGTGTGAAAGCCACGAGGGAATAGTAATTGGCTAAACGCACAACCATAGGCACATGGGTAAATGGGCAATTTGTTGAGGTCGAGGCGGTGATTGTCAAGACAGGCGAAAAGCTATCTCACGATGTTGCCGGTCATCTAAAGACAACCGTCAAGACGTATGACGATTTGGGCAATCCGGTTTATGAAACAGCGTGGATTTTATCGCCGATAGATAAGACCACAGGGAAGAGAATACCACCAAAGACTTTAAGGGTGGCCGTAGATAAAAGTTTTGACAGCCTTAACGATGAAGCGATTCCGATAGTGCATGATATTTATGAGGATTATACCGATGTTTCTTTGACACGCTCGGCCCGACTTCTTGAATATGATGAGCCGGAGAAATTTATCAACAGATTTAACAGGGCGAAATCAAAGTCATATAAAAAGGTTATAAAAGAAAGAGAGTTCACGATATTCACCAACATGGAAGGCGTTACCGATGAGTACCGAAGGAAATCATACAATATCATTCAGGCGGGAATAAACCAAAATAGAAACGCTGATACATTAGTTAGAGAATTGCGGGAAGATGTTTTCGGGCTTAAAAAAGGAGAGAAAAACAAGGGCATAACATCACGGGCGAAAATGGTTGTCAATACAGAGCTCGCCTATGCTGAGAGTGAGGCACAACGTGAGATTATAAAACAAAATAAAGACATCATCGGGATAAGGCTTCATTACTACGGCGGGCCGTGTCCAAGTAATATCTGTCCAGACATTTTAAATAGTGGACATAATGTTAAGCATTCAGGGGAAGAAATAAGTGCTGATTTTTATTATGAAGAAGATACTATAAAATGGCCTCCATACCACCCGCATTGTTTTTGTCTCGTAATCAGGTATTTGTATGAGAGGGATTTGAGGAAATTAAATAAAGTTGAATAAATTTAGTTAAAGATAGAAAACTTAGGAGGAAAATCAAATGGGAAAAGATAAGGTTGTAGCTGATACGGATGTTGATGTTACTACTGTGGTGGATACCACAAAAGGGAAGGTCTACGACGAAGCACACGTGCACAAACTTAATGAAGAAAACAAGGCCAGACGCCTTGAAAACGAAACGTTAAGCCAGAGATTAACTGAAGCTGAAACAAAAATAGAAGATGTTACAACGGCCCAAGAGGCCAGAAACAAGGACTTTCTAAAGGCTCTTGGGGTTGATGACAAATCTGACGTAGATGCGAACGAAGTTACTTTAGCCAGAATTAAAGAATTGGAAGATAAGATAAATACGTCAGATGCAAGAACCCACAAGGCAGAGCAGGAAAGAGACAAAGAAAAAATCTTCAATATGTTTTCTACCGAAGCCCAGAAGGCCGGGATGAGTCCCACAATGGTAGAAGACGCCTTCAGACTTAGTGATCTCTCGAAAGTCAAGGTGAATCCTGAAACCCAGTCGGTTGAAGGAGTATCCGAGGCTTTGGTGAATCTAAAGGAAAAGAAATCCTATCTATTCACCAAGGTTGCCCCAAAAGATGTAGGGGGAGGTGGGGAACCTTCAAAAGAGGAGGACGAGAAAGTCTTTTCTTCCGACATTCGACTGGTTGCATCTGAAATGGGAATAACCCCTGAAGCTGCAACCGAGCTATTTGAAAAAAGGGAGAAGAGTAAAAAGGAAAGGGCCGAAGGCAAAGAAACAATATTGGGGAGGATTACTAAAACACCTCGATATGCCAAGGCCATCATAAAAAACACGGAGTAATAATTATGGCCACATATAGAAAATATGGATATAGCCATGGGCCAAAAGTAATCCTCACAGCAAAGGTGGCGAATACAGGAGCAATCGCGGAAGGCGATATAGTTGTTCTTGACGCCGTTGACGCGGTTGCGGGTACTTCTGGCGCTGGTTATATAAAGTCGTGGTCGGCGGCATCAGACCCAGTTGTGGGCGTTGCCCTTGAAGCAGCTTCAACATCCACGTCAGACGGCGACTTATCAGTACAGGTCGTCTTGGCGTTACCAGGGACTGTGTTCTGCTTTAAAGATGCGAGCGTAACTCAAGCCTATTGTTTTCAGTGCTGCGACATTGGGGCAGTACAGACTATCGATTTTGACGCTGATACTTATCAGAACGTCTGGATCGTTGAGGTCGACACTGAAAGAGATTTGATTTACGTTATGCTCAAGGGGCCATTTAAGGCTGCTGACGGCGTTTCGTCCACTATTGACTATGGGTCTTCATAAGGAGGTAACTAATGGGAATCATGGTAGGAAGCAATTTCCCGGAACTCCTCACACAAGACCTATACGAGTGGTATTTTGAGGCTTATGACGAAGTTCCCACGGTTTACGACAAAATCGTTGATGTTGTTAACGCAACTGAAGGCGACGGAACCAAGGGAATCGAAGCTATTGGAGTCTCAAAGTTGAAGGAAGTACCGGATGGACAAGAAATACCACTGACCGAGCCTGCAGAAGGGTGGCAGTGGTTTGCTAAGTTCAAAACCTTTAAAGATCAGATCGCTATCACTGACGATATGTTAAGTGATCTTAATGCCGGAAAGCTCAATCAAGACCTTATGGCATTTGCCCAGGGTTGGGGTAGGGGTGTGAGAATCACTGAAGAGGAAGCTACGGCTGCAATCTTCAACAAGGGCACGTTGACGGCTGGCGATTTGAATGCGTTTGATGGAAGCTATAGCGGTCAAGATGATGCTTATCCAAAGTTCATCTATGACGGAAAACCGTTCTTTACACCAACAGGCAATAATCACTTGCCGAAACTCGATTCAAGTGCTACGGGATGGTTCAATCTGACGGAAGTCTTGGCGTTTAGCCATACCAATCTACAGGTCGCCTACGACAAGATGGCGATTGATAATGCTATTGATGAGAGAGGCGACAAGATTGCGATACAGCCAGATGTCATTTTGGCATCGCCATCAATGAAGTGGCAGATAGACCTGGAGTTGCAATCAACTATCTATCCGACAACTAATGTCTTTTATCAGAACATTAATGCTGGATTGGTGGAGCCGGTTTACTGGCGTTACCTTGATGACACGAATGCATGGTTTCTCGGTGTTGCAAAGAATGGTATCCGCTTCTATGACCGGATGCCTTCTAAGATCACTGTGTACTATGACGAAAAGACCGACACGATGTATGCAAAGATCAAGAGACGTTTTGGAATTGCTGTGGTGCAGTGGAGATATTGGTACGGTGCCAATCAGGCTGCGAGCTAAATTTAACTGGGGCGGGGGAAACCTCGCCCCATACTAAAGGAGACAATAATGAGATGCCCTTATAAAGAGTCCGCATATATTACGTTTTTGGGTAGAAACGCACCCGACAAAGAGCTTGATTATTTAGCTAAATGTCAGGAGGAAAACTGCGGGAAATATCGAAGTTGTTTTAATCTGGAGATTATGAAAGCGGTTCCGGTCGAGATGAAGGTAGATGTAGAAAAAATAATTAAAAAAACTGAACCTGATATACTCCCAGCGATGACAAAGGAAGAAGAAGAAAAGAGAAGAGAGGAAACATTAAAATTCCTTAAACCCAAAAAAGTAAAGGGGGAACGGGAGGGGAAAACAGAAGAGAGTTACGCCGATAAGTTAGGGATTAAGGTAGATAATTTATGAAGATGAGCCAGTGGATATTTGTGGTCGGCTTTACCCGTGGGGGAACGACATGGTTAAGGGACTGTGTAGGTTCTCACCCTGATGTTGTTCCAATAGGGCCAGAACTCCCGGTAATTAGAGACCTTAAAGATCCAACGCTCATAAAAAACGCACTGGAAGATGTTATTGGTGATCTTGTTGTGCCCTATTACGTAACCAAGGCCCCGGCAAATTCTCTCTATCTCAAAATGGCGTGCGACTCCTTCCCAGACTCTCGTTTTCTTTTTATTATACGAGACCCCCGCGATGTATTCGTTTCACACAAACGAAGCACGCTTGAATGGACGATGGGGAAAAACAAAAAAATAGATGGATGTATGGACAAGATCGAAAAGTACTACAGAGGATATGAGGAGGCAGACTGTAAGAATCTCATGTTGGTCAAATATGAGGATCTTCATCAGAAATTTGCCAGCACAATGAAAACCGTTTTTGATTTTATCGGACTTCCCTATGATGATGTTCTTCTTGAGGATGTCTATCAACGAAATAAATTTGTGAACAAAACAAAGAGGATAACAGAAAACAAGGATTCGCATTTTCGTAAGGGGGCGATTGGCGAGTGGGGGCTATATCTTGACGATAAGGAGATCGAATTTTACAAGACAAGTGAGTTTTGGGAGAGCTTTATGGAAAGACACGAATATGGCTGGGACAAATTAATCATTCCCATTGGGAGGAAGTAATGAAGTTTCGGGCCAATTCATATAAACCAGTCATTGGATTCGTAACTCAACACTGCTGTATTCGGGTTATTAAACAGGCGTATTGTCTCGGAAAGCTCGGTTATAAAGTCAGGCTATTTACGCATCGGGTGCCTGTCTATGAGCAGATATTTTTTAACGACATCAATAAATTTCAAAACAATAAAGTTTTGAAAAAGTTTGTTGAAGAGGCCGGTGATATCGATCTTTGGCACGTCCACAATGAACCGACAAGTTTAGTTACAGCCGTGGCCGACAAAACTGACAAGCCGGTTGTTTTTGATGTTCACGATGTCCATTGTTGTCGGGCCGGGGATGGAATATCAGATCACTTCAGAGAAGTTGAGCAAGAGGCCTTTAATAAATGTTCTGCGGTTGTTCATGTCTCAGAGCCTTATGGAGAGCACGCTAATAAGTTTTATAATTACAAGGGGCCTTCGATAGTTGTTTACTCAAAGACGCCCCTTGATTGGTATCAAAAGGCCAAGAGTAACGGAGGTGGAGTTGTCTATGAGGGTGGAATACACACACCATTGTCTCTAAAGACCCGTCCTTATAAAGACCGAGATTTTACAAGACTTGCAGAAAACTTTATGAACGCTGAAGTTCCGCTTTACTTTTACTCGGCCGGCCCCAAAGAGTCTGGGCTTTGGTATAAGCACGGATGGGGCGTTAATTGGATGGGAAGCAGAGACCACTTTGGGCTTTTGTCTGAGTTAACTAAATATGGGTGGGGATTGATTTTATTTCCTGAAAAATCCAATCAGGTTAAATGGGGAATGCCCAACAAGTTATTTGATTATATCGCTGCTGGGATTCCTATAATCGGAACCAAGGGGACAATTTTCGGCAGTTTCATAATAGACAATGGCCTTGGGATTAATCTCTCATATTATGACAAACTTCCTAAACTTCCCGATCCGAAGCCATATAAAAAACGTGTGTTAAAAATAAGGGAAAGCCTTTCAATGGACGAAGAGATAAAAAAAGTAGAGAAGTTATATGAAGAATTACTCTAAAAACGGCGTCAATATTGTGGCCAAAGAAATAGAAATCGGCGAAAGGGTTACTTTCGGTCAAGTTGATATTAAAATCAATGGGAGATTTTGCATCGGAGATGACTCACATCTCGGAGACTGCCACATTAGGGGAAACAACATTATTATAGGTAGCGACCTTTATAGTTCAGGTGGGTTAAAAGTTGGGGGTGGTGGGTGTGGTGGCCCGACATCGGATTTAACCATTGGAGACCGAAACACTAATCACAATGATTTTATCAACCTTGCGAGGCCTGTTACTTTCGGTGATGACGTTGGACTCTCCCCAGAGGTGGCGATCTTGACACACGGGGTATGGTTATCTGTACTCGAAGGCTATCCGTGTACTTATGCACCCGTAGAGATTAAACACAAAACAATTATAGGATTTGGGTCAAAGATTATGCCAGGGGTTACGATAGGCGTGGGCTCAGTTGTGGGTGCGGGATCAGTAGTTACCAAAGACCTCCGGGGTGGTGAGATATATGGTGGCGTACCAGCTAAAAAGATAGGCGACCTCAAATATTTTACCGAAGATGAAAAGAGGAAGAAACTTGGCGAAATAATACTGGATTATTTTAATATCGCAGAGTTTTATGGATATGACTTGTTTATGATAGATGAATATCCTGTCATTGAATTTTGTGATTGTACTTTTAATGTAGAGACCTTAGAGATGACGGGAGAAGAAACTGACTTTACAGATACCCTTAGGGGTCATTTGAGAAGGTACGGAATAAGATTTTATACCAACAGGCCTTTTAGAAACTTTGGAGAAAAACTTGTTAAGCAATAAAACGATATTGGTTCTATCCGCTCACACAGATGATGGGGAACTTGGAATGGGTGGCACCATGAGCCGGATTACAAGAAGTGGGGACCAGATATTATACTGGGCTTTTTCCTCGGCTGCCAAGTCCTTACCATACGGTATTAAGCGAGAGGATATAATTAGAGAGAATAAAGAAGCCCTTGAAATCCTGGGGGTTCGTGAAATAAGGTTAAGCGATTTTGAGGTTAGGGACTTTCCAGAAAACAGACAGAGCATTTTAGAGGAGCTTGTGGCTTTCCGTGGGGACTTCGATGTTGTTTTTATCCCAGACGCTGACCTACACCAAGACCACAATACAATTCACTGGGAGACAAGAAGAGCCTTTAAAGATAAAACCATCATAGCTTATGAGATGGCAAGAAACTCGATTGACTTCCACCCGAACCTATTTATTGAGATTAGTGAGAATGACCTTGAAAGGAAAATCTCGGCACTTGGTAAATATAAAAGCCAATTAGAGAAAAAGGGCAGTAGGTTTTTAAAGCGTGGCTTCTTGGAGGCCCAGGCTAAATTCAGGGGTGGGCAGGGAGGCTATGAGTTGGCGGAGGGATTCAAGATTATAAGGATGGCCAATGGCATACACTAAATGGGATTACAATAGGTTTGGCGAGGTTTTGCAGAGGGTAAAAGGCAAAACAGTGCTTGATGTTGGATTCGGAACTGGTGAGATGCTAAAGTTGTTATCTGACTATAAAATAACTGGTGTAGATATAAACCTGTCAAATCTTCAATCAGATGTTCCGTATCACGCAGAGATTTATAAAATGGATATTAGAGACCTTGAATTTGAAGATAATAGCTTTGATACAGTGATTGCTATGGAGGTTTTAGAGCATAACCCAGAAGAAGATAATGAAAGGATGCTATCTGAAATAAGGCGAGTTGCCAAAGACAGGATTTTAATTACCGTCCCATACAATGAACCAGAACCATTATACAAAGGACATAAACAATCCTTTAGTCAAGAGAAGATTGATAGATTGTTTCCCGATGCCGTACAGTGGATAATACAAAGAGGCAAGGGGTTGCCGTGGATAGGAGTAATGGAATGATACATATTATTGCTGGCACAAGACCAAACTTTGTCAAGATCGCTCCCTTGATATGGGAATTTAGGCGGCGTGGGTTTACTAACTATAAAGTGATTCATACTGGCCAACATTACGATTATAAAATGAGCGGCATTTTTTTTACAGAACTCAACCTTGATGAACCCGATTATTTTTTGAACGTAGGATCGGGCACTCATATTCAGCAACTGACTGGAGTAATGAAAGGCCTTGAAAAGATATTTTTAGAAGAACGGCCTGATAAGATTATTGTTGTAGGTGATGTGAATTCTACACTTGCAGGGGCACTTGCTGGGGCTGTTCATAAGATATCTGTCATTCATATTGAGGCTGGGTTAAGAAGCCACGATGATATACCGGAAGAATTCAATAGAGAATTGACGGATTATCTCAGTGATATTCTTTATGTTAGCGAAGGTTGGGGGATGGCAAATCTATCAAATGAGGGGATGCGAGGAAGGCTTATCGGTAATATTATGATTGATACTCTCGTTGCAAAAAGACGGCAATTTAAAAAACCGCCTTATGATAATTATATTCTGGTAACTCTTCACAGGCCAGAGAATGTAGATAGGGAAGAAGATTTAAGAGAGATTGTTGAGATGTTAAACCAGATAGATGAAAAGATAATTTTCCCTGTTCACCCAAGAACAAAAAAGAGACTTCGTAAATACGGAATAGAGTTAAAAGCCGAATTGATTGAGCCTCAAAGTTATTTATCTTTTATGGGGCTGCTTGAAAATGCGAAGGCTGTAATTACAGATAGCGGGGGGGTTCAGGAAGAAAGCACGTTTTTAGGGATCCCATGTATTACGTTAAGATATTCAACAGAAAGACCCTCGACCATTTATGATGGTACTAACCAGCTTTGTGGACGCAACAGCAATAACATTTTATATCGTCTTGAAAATCCCAAGGATGGTGAAATACCCGAACTTTGGGACGGCAATACCGCAAAAAGAATAGTTGAGGAGTTGATATGAAAATATGCTTTGTGGCTTTTACCTATATTGCACGAGAAAAAAAGTTAGCCTGCCTTCTTCACAAGATGGGGCATGAACTTATTCTTGTGTCAAAAGCCTACTGGGATAATCATGGATTGGATTATTTCTCCCGCAAATACCATTTTACTGACTGGAATATTTTAGCAAAAATTATTCAAAACATAGAAAAGGATGTTGATGTTTTTCACGTATTTACAGAACCGTCAGAACTTGTGTCCGTTGTTGCCGACCATACTAACAGGCCAGTTTTGGGAGAGATGAAAGACTCCGACTTTTTAAGGAATGGAATAAAAATAGAAAAAGAAAGCGAGGCGTTTAGAAAGGCCGATGCGACAATACACCCAACCAAAGAATGTATGGAGGCACTCAACGAGGCTTATGATTTCAATGGGCCGACTGATTGGTACTGGCCCCTCGTTCCCAAAGACTGGTATCTCGATAGTGGAATAGGAGAGGGTGCGGTTTATCAGGGGAGCATGACCACAACCCAAGAGGTTAATGAATTACTTGCAAAAGGGCGGGACTTTTCATATCGGGATTATACGAAAGTTTTTAAAGCCTTTAATGAGGCTGGGCTTCCGGTAACTTGTTATACAAGGGCTTCGACCAGACGGGCCATAAAAGAGCATTATAGAGAATTGGTTAGCTTTGAGGATTATTTACCTTATCCTGAACTCATAAAAAGGTTCAGCGAGTTCAAGGTTGGGATAGCAACGTGGGGGTCTCAATCAACTCCAGCTTTGAAGTCAATTCCCAACAAACCTTTTGAATACATGGCTGGGGGATTAGTACCGATAGCCTTAAAGGGAAGCGTTGTGGGGGACTGGATTGAAGAACATGGGGTTGGTTATACAATGATTGATGACGTTCCTGATTTAAGCGACATTGAAGACCGCAGAGAAAACCTCCTCAAGGTGCGAGATGATTGGTGTCTTGAAACGCAAGTAGACAGAGTAATTAAAATCTACAAGGAGTTGACATGTCAGTAACACAGGCTCAATTGGATGCAGTAGAGGCCGAGATAATCGCCCTTCAAGCTGCGAGCTTTTCGGCCCTTGGGTTGTCAATAGATCAGGAACAAACACTCAAGACTTTACAGTCTAAATATGAGTGGATGTTGAAGCAGAACCAAACAACCTTAACCTTTGGCAAATCAAACATTGATGGGATAGATGCATAATGGCGACATTACCTGATTTAGCGATGCAAAACTCCGCAGAGGCGGTTATTGATCTTATCGGCGACGATGCTGACTTTGTGAGAAAAGTGTCGGGTGTTTGGACGGCTTCGGCAACTATAAAACTTCATAAACAGGTTGCCCTCTCGGAATATACAAGAACGAAAATGGGGATACAAAAGAACACAGATTATGCTTGTTTAGTGCCGGAGGGTTCGGACGTTTTGAGAGGAGACCGAACTGTTATCGATGGGATTTATTGGGAAGTATATAGCTTTAATGATATAGGAACTCACATTGAGTTTGGGCTTAGCAAAACGGGGGAGGGGCCATGATAGATGTTAAAATAAAACTTGACATGAAAGAACTCTCTGGCCTTGATGTTGAGACAAAGACGGCTCTGGCTAAAGGGGTTTCTCATGGGTCTGAAGTTATAAAAGAACACGCCCTTGAAGATCATGGATTGGGTGCTCACAGCAAACAAAGATATGTGAGAGATACTGGCGAACTCAATAGAAGCATTCAGCAAATGCCTGTAAAGATTGAAGGAGGCGAAATAAAAGCGGGAGTCATCGCAAGAAAAGATTATGCAGCTCCAGTTGAAGAGGGGCATGGGAATGCGGCCGCTTATCCATTTATGGAGCCGGCGATTGAGAGCAAAGAAGTTCAAGACGAAATTCTTGACATTATAGCCGATGAATTAAGCAAGGTGTTCAAATGAGTTTTGAAACTGAAATACAGGAACTTATTTATAACGTTCTTATAGGAGACTCTCTCCTTCAGGGTTATCTTGGTGGTGGGGTTTCTGACCTAAGGGTTTACCTTGACTGGAATGAAGACGATTTGCCAGAATGTACTCCCACTGAACCCGGTTGGATAGGGATTGAATCGTTACCGGAAGATGCGCCATTAACAGAAAAGCTGGAAGTTTTTCAACGGGTCATCCTTCATATTTACACCCTTACATCTGGAGGGACTACAAGGCTAAATATCAGAAAAAGATTAGTGGTTTTATTTCACGCTTCAGGTGGAAGTAATGGGATATGGAAAGGCCAAACGGCAACTACTACGTATTCAGTAAAATCAAAAGGTGGAGGTGTGGGGATTCCCTATGACTACAGGGGGCTTCTTGTGCTGCCTTATTACATAGACATTAGATTTAAACCAAAGACCATAGGAGGCTAACATGGCCGAAGTACCATTAGAAACTATATTGGGGAAATCTGGCGACCTTACAATTGGGAGTCAAGATTTCGGTTCAAGACCAATTATAGCGATTACCAAAAAAGGCACGCCAGTTGAACACCGGAACGCATCGGACGGGAAGGGAAGTATTGACAGGGTTCTTTTTACCGAGCTTGGAATGACGATGACCACGACTGTTGAAGAGTTTGCTCCTGACCTCTTTGCCATGGTTTTTGGCGGAGGGACGGCAGCCAACGCCTCATTTCCGTTTGATGAAAATGTGAACACTTATGCCCTTGAATGGACGTTCAATCTCGAAAGCGACCACCCTGATTATTCGACCGTTACCGTCAGACACACTTCCGTAATGGTTTATCCCGAATCTTCTCTTGAGATGAATCAGGGAGAATATGCTGGAGTACCGGTAACTATCGAGTTTATGTTTGACGAAGGTGGGACGTACGGAGACCTTGGTGGAATGATCTTCAACGCATAGGAGGGAGCATGGAACGAATGAAGTTCGATCCGAAGAACCCCCCAAGGCGTAAAGAAATCTGCAAGATAGAGATTGACGGGCAAGTGTATGATCACGAAGTTGAAGAGGTGCAAATCGGGATAATCGATGATGTGCTTGATCAGGTGTCAAGGATATTTGACTTCGATCTCAGTGGTGATGTTGGTGAGCAGATAAGAACAAGCTACAATAATTACCCCAAAGAGTTTATTGCGGTCTTGTCAAAACTGACTGGTTACCAAGAAGAGGATATTCAAAAATGGGGCATTGCCTTAACAGAAGAGATTGCTCTTGATTGGGTAAATGGCAATTACAGATTCATCACCGAATCTTGGGGAAAAAAAAAGGGAATTCTCGGAAAACTGGGGGAGGAGAAAAGCCAAGAGAAAACAAAGGACAAAAAGCAGACGGAAGAACCGCCATTAGTATTGCAAGGGAATCCCTCTGGAACTTAATGGGGATGGCTCACCACTTCTTGGGTCTTGGGTATCTTGAGATTGAGGGATTGACGGTAAGTCATGTTGTGAAACTTTTTAGGGTTAATCAAATGAGCTTTGAGGCAGAACCGGAAAAGAAAAGCGATGGATTGACTATGTCAGAGGTCGGGGCTTTAATGAGCACTGGAGGATTAAAATCACATGGCAGAAGGTAAAAAAGTAGGCTCTCTATTTGTTGAACTTTTGGTGAAGTCCGAAGGTTTTAAAAAGGGCATGGCGGGCGCAAAGAAGAGCATGACCACCTTTAGGTCAAAATTGGGGAGAATAGCCAGTGGAGCAATTGGGATATTTAAGAAACTAACAAAGGCCGTATTTAACTGGAAGGTGGCTCTTATTGCTATCGTTCCCGCTATGCTGGCAATACGAAAAGGGTTCCAATGGCTTAAGGCTGGAGTCAAGGGTATAGTTGCGGCCTCTTCTTCTTACGAACAATTAAGGTTGTCTTTAAGGGTACTTTTAAAAGACCAAGAAAAAGCAAACGCCGCCTTTAAGGAAGGTCTTGAAATATCCAAACAAACCCCTTTTGACATTACAGAAGTCCTTGAACAATACAAACTGCTTTTAGCTTATCAATTCAAACAAAAAGAAATCCCAAAGGTATTAATGCTTGCCTCGGATGCAGCGACTGCCTTTGGTAAAAATTTAGGTGAAGTAGTCAGGGGGATTTCATATCTAAAGGCTGGGCGTATTGAAGAAAGCCTCGCAGGGATGGGTGTTACCAGAGAAGCATTAAAAGAACGAGGGGTTGAGTTCGATTCTGGGGGGGCCTTAAAAAGCTCAGCAGAAGAGCTAATGAAAGCTGTCTTTGGAATGTGGGAAGAGACTGTCGGGGGTATTAGTGCAGAGGGTGTTAAGACATGGAAAGGGATGGTTTCCAACTTAAAGAATGAGTGGAAAGACTTTGAGGCGAGAATAGGTGAGGCGGGGTTCTTCGATGCGATAAAAAACAAATTGAGCGGGATTCTTTCTCTAATCAATCAATGGGCCACTGACGGAAGGATTCAGGATTGGGCACAATTTATATCCGACAAAATGACCTCGGTTTTAAATGGGGTAACAAAAATAATTGCTGCGCTGACAGGTATAGATTTGAGCATGACATCTGAAGTGGAAGTGGTCAATCCAAGATTTGAGGAAGTAAAAAACCAGTTACTTGAAATAGAGAAGTTAATGAACGCTGCAAATGACAGAGACGATATTGGGATGTTTTCTGAATTAGAAATGGAATACCACGAGTTAGGCTTAATGTTAAAAGACATCCCCGAAAAAGCAAAAAAGGTGAACGAGGCATTAGAAACGCCGACGTGGGCACAAAGCATTATTGATGCCGTAGAAAAAGTAAAAACCGCTTTTAAGGAAGCAGGTTGGGAAGGAATAGGGAAGATTGTTGGCGAGGGATTGGTAGGGGGGATAGTGAACCAAATAACCATGCTCAAGAACAATGCTAAATTCATAGCCTCATTGGCAAGCCTTGGTACATCGGTTGCGGCAGCAATAGCGAAAGGAATGGGGAAAGGGATATTGACAGGTGCAGAAGATTTTGCAAAAGAATCTGGGAAAGATATCTTAACCACTATTTTAGGAGCATCTGCAATAGGAACGAGCAAAGAGGATTTTGACAAGGCTTTTGGTTTTAGCCAAAGTTCAATACATAGAGGGGAGAATTTAGGAAGATGACAACCACAATCGGCACAGTAACTCTGGACAACGATCCAATCTGGGCGAATAAACATCAACTAAAAGACTACAACCTCAGAACCTTTACGGCTGTGGACAGTACTTTAATCCTTGTTTCCAGTGCAAAGGGTACGGACTTCCCTATGGTTTTGACC